>Ga0302320_10001413_pt1 | contig 57800 bp, 31 predicted proteins | sample Bog_T0_3_FD_202130 | JGI IMG/M metagenome (GOLD analysis project Ga0302320, IMG submission 202130) | Peat permafrost microbial communities from Stordalen Mire near Abisko, Sweden - Bog_T0_3 | ecosystem: Environmental > Terrestrial > Soil > Wetlands > Peat | place: Sweden: Abisko, Stordalen Mire... | reverse complement strand
TCCACGGTGGTCATGGCCTCACGCAGCGGCACCAACCAGATCCACGGCGCCGGGTATGAATACCTGCGCGACAATTCGGTGATCGGCGCCACCCGCTTGCGGACCGACCCCACGACTGGCTTTACCGAACCCCTGCTGATCCGCAATGAGTTCGGCGGCTACCTGAGCGGTCCGGTCTACATCCCCCATCTTTACGACGGCCGGAACAAGTCCTTCTGGTTCTTTGATGATGAAGGTCTACGGTCCCGTCAGCGGGCGGGCGTGCAGCAACCCTGGGTGCCCACTGCTGCCATGTGGCAGGGTGACCTGAGCAACCTGGTGGACAGCGGTAACCCCTGCACCATTTCTCCGAGCTGCCCCTTGGGCTATGCCCCCGTCACCATTTACAATCCCAGCACCACCAACCCCACCACCTTTGCGCGGACGCCTTTCCCCAACAATCAAATTCCCGGGCCCTATAACCAGACTGCCGTGGCTTTGAAAGGCCTTACCGCACTGCCTTGCTGCGGCTCGGCGGCCAATAACAATCCCTTCTTTGCCCCGGATTTCACGGCTACATATCCTGACATCACCAGCAACGAATCTTACACGGCCAAATGGGACCAGAATATCTCCGACAAGGACCGCCTGTCCGTCCGCTATACCCGGAGCACCTCCAACTCTGCCGTTGAAGGTGGAAATTATGCCAATCCCATTAACGACCAGTCGGGCATGGGAACCAGCGCAGACAATTTTCAATCCACCAATGTCGCCGTCAATTACACCCGTACGATCTCCCCGAACTGGCTGAACGAGCTACTGGTGGGAGTTCTTCGCCAGCCGAACCACAATGGAACCCTGGCAGACTTCACCAATTGGGACCAGAAGCTGAACACTCCTGACCCCTTCGGAATTACCGGTTGGCCCACCATGTACACCTCTGAGGTTTCCGGTGCTTACATGGGTTGGGACTCGGATAACAACCACAAGCAGCACCTGACCAGTGAAACGATTGAAGATAACGTCACCTGGACTCACGGTAAGCACACCGTCCAATTTGGCTTCCGCGGCCGGAAGGAACAGAACAATATCGAAGAACTGCAGCAGGCGCAGGGCAACATCGGATGGAGCCCGGCATACACGACCCAATTTGATGCAGCAAACTTGTCGCCGGTCCCTGACACGGGGAGTGGATTTGCCGAAATGCTGTTGGGCACTTTCAACCTCGCTGATAACGAGCTCAATCGTGGCTTCTTCTACTTTCGCCAAACGCAGATCGCGACTTATGCGAACGATAAAATCAAAGTCAGCCCGCGCTTGACGCTGAATCTGGGACTTCGTTGGGATTACTGGACGCCGTACAGCGAAGCCAGAAACCGGCTGGTGTTGCCCTACCAACCTGAACAAGGCTTCCAGGTGTTGACGCCGGGCAACGTTGCCATGACGTCACTCGGAGTGCCGGCCTCGGCGCTTGCGGCCTGGGCAGGAGTGGGTTTGACATGGCAGACGGCCAATGCCGCTGGCTATCCGTCAGCATTGTTCAGCCAGGTCCGCCATGACTTTGGTCCGCGTATCGGCGTGGCTTACGAACTCAACCATAACACCGTCATCCGCGGTTCTTACGGCATTTACTATGTGCCGGAGCCGCTGGCACTCCTGCTGCAATCAATGCGGACGAATCCGCCGATCAACCTGAACTACACCAACAACCCCCACCTTAACCCCAACGTGCCGGGAGGGGTGAACGGACCTTATTACGACCTGTACCCGTATGTAGTTTCCCCCGCCTCCAGCGATTACCTGTCGCCTTCTTCGGTGAGCCTTACTTCCGGCGCGCTCGCGCCCCCCGAGGGCAACGGCGCGACCACCTGGGATGGCCAACACTGGAACGATTCACGCGACCAGACCTGGAATGTCACCATCGAGCATGAACTTCCCTACCACACGGGGATGCGTGTAAGCTACATCGGCACGTATGGTGGAAACCTCGCGCAGCAGTATGCCCAAAACGATCCAGAGCCCAACTACAACTATGCCGTCCGCACCGGACTTCATCCGCCCGGAGATTCCAATCAATTGCGCCCGGTCTTGCAGTGGAACCTTTACGCCATCAACCACACCGGGTATTCCCGTGATCATTCGTTCCAGGCAGAACTCCACCGGACGTTTGCGAACGGGGTGGCCTTCCAGGCCTTTTACACGTTCACCCGGCAAATGAACACCATTGACCCATCAGGCTTCTCCGATGGGAATACCACGGTTAACGGTGGCGCTGGAAACGGTTTGCTGGGTGGGAACGGCGGAGCAACGGTCCCGGAGAATTACGAAATTCTCGGAGAACCCAACCTCACCTATAAACAGCGTGAGCGGCTGACGTACTTCAATAGCACCACGATTCCGCCACACCATGTGACCCTGAATGGCATCTACGATCTCCCCTTTGGCAAGGGGAAGTATTTCGGCCACAACGTTTCCACCCCGCTCAACTATGTGATCGGCGGTTGGCAGGTGGCCACCATCTATACTTGGAATAGCGGATTATGGATGGGACTCAGCTCTAATCTGGTGCAACCGGGGTCGGTCCGCATTCCTGCCAACCGGCGCGCCACCTTGACCGTCCCGTCACTCAGCAGTGACAACTACCGGCAGTGGTTTGCCGGCGATTTCAACACTGCAAATGCCACACAGGTCCAAGGGACTCTCGTCAACCAGGTGGCGCGACTGGCCGGTCCCAACTGCACGGGGCAATATGTTGGGCAGCTCGCCGTGAATCTGGCCAATGACACGTGTTACAACGCCCCCTTCAGTGGGTTCTACAATCCCGCCCCGCGGGACAACATCATTGGCCCCGGCGCCTGGAACGATGACCTCTCCCTTTACAAGCATTTCAAAATTGGAGAGAAAGTCGACTTGCGCCTCGCGGCTGATTTCTTTAATTTCACCAACCATCCGAACGATGTGGCCCCCAATCCCACGAACGGATTGCAGGACCTTTCACAGCAATCAAGCGCATTGAACACTTCACGCCAAATCCAACTCTCATTGCGTTTGGCGTTCTAGCCTGTTCTATCTCACTGGCGGAGGCCGCAACTCAAGCGGCTTCCGCCAGATTCTCCACCTGGGCTTTCCTCCCCCGCTGGTCATTTTTCCAACTCCCTCAGCCCGCGCGGGGGAGCCCGTGCCAGTATTCTTCAGAAGATACCTTTGTTGGCAATGCGGGTTATCTTCGCCCCTCAAGTCTGTTCAATCGGCCGAGGAATTAATTCAAACGCTATTGAAATGCGGAAAAGCGCGATGTTCCGCTATGTAAGTATGTTGGCAAGGGTTTTATCTTCATTCTACTTTCTTTTGGTTTCACTTTTTTCCCTTGACTTTCCAATTTGGATGTCGTATTTAACCATGACAGTAGTCATATTCTTAATGGAATTGATGTGACCGTGTAACGTCGGATGTCCCGATTCCCAGCAGGGAAAAGGAAAAGCAACGCTGAAACTGGAATGACTGCAAGACTGGCGCGTCGGATTAGAGATGGGTCGATCCATAGAGAGAGGATGGTGGATGGAGTCATGAGTAATCAGGGTTATAAAACGGCTCATTGCCGCTCGGCGGTTGCAAGGCTAATGGGGATCCTCGGGTTATTGCTCGTTGGGTTCCTTCTTTCAGTTTCACTCTGCCTGGCCCAGACGGGAGCGGGGACAGTCACCGGAACGGTCACGGACTTAAGCCAGGGCATCGTCCCCAAGGCGGATGTGACGCTTACCAATGTGAACACGGGCGTTGCAAGCAAAGGGCAAAGCTCCGACGTGGGAATTTACTTTTTCGGTGCTGTGCCCATTGGTGAATACAAGATTGTGGCCACCAAACAAGGATTTGAGGAATGGATAGGCACTTTCACCCTTTCCGTCAGCCAGAACGTTGTGGTCAACCCGATCCTAAAGCCCGGCAGCAGCAAAACAGTGGTCTCCGTGACAGGCGCAGCTACGCCAATCGAAACCCAAAGTGGCGCAGTGGCCAACATCATGGAATCCAGCGCCATCCGCGATCTTCCTTTGAACGGCCGCCAGGTGGGTGGGTTATTTAACATCGTCCCCGGCGTCGAAAGTGGAGCAGGCGGCGCGCGTGTGAACGGAATGAAAGTCGGCGCCCTCGACATCAACTTTGACGGCGCGACCATGGTTGACCGCTTTGGCGGAGGCATTGCCCGCGTCCAGCCTGGAATTGAGACGGTCCAGGAATTTAATATTCAGACCGTGGGTTCGGATGCCAGTTATGCGCAACCTTCCACCGTCGTCATGGCCAGCCGCAGCGGCACCAATCAGATTCACGGCGCCGCCTATGAATATATTCGCGACAACACGGTGCTTGGCGCCACGCGACTGCGGACGGACCCAACCTTGGGTTTCAAGGAACCTGAGCTCGTTCGTAACGAGTTCGGCGGCTACATTGCCGGCCCGGTTTACATTCCGCATATTTATAACGGCAAGGACAAGTCCTTCTGGTTTTTCGATTGGGAAGGCCTGCGCAATCGCCAACGCGCCTCCGCGATCTTCCAAACGGTGCCCACCGCGGCCATGTGGCAAGGCAACCTGAGCAATGCCATTGACCCCGGCACCAACCAACCCATTACGATCTACGACCCCTCAACCACCAATCCGACGACCTTTCAACGGACTGCATTCCCGGGCAATGTCATCACGGGACCCTTTAACCAGACCTTCAATGTCCTGAAGGGACTGACGGCGCTTCCCACCAACAGCAACAATCCGTACACATTTGCGCCGGATTTCACCTCCACCTACCCTGTCGTCACCACTCTGAACAACCTGACGGCCAAATGGGACCAGAACATTTCTGCCAAAGATCGTCTCTCCGTCCGCTACACTCGATCCACGCAAAATGCTGACCAGGATGGCGGTTACTACGCCGATCCCATCAACCCTCTTTCAGGCATGGGAAGCAACGGCTCCAATTCCCAAACCACCAACATCGCGGTGAATTACAACCGAACCATTTCGCCGAATTGGCTGAACTCCTTCATGGTGGGAATTCTGCGTGAACCCAACCACCAGGGGAACCTGTCGGACTTCAAGAATTGGGACTCCGTGCTGGGTACGCCCAATCCTTTCAATGCCACCGGGTGGCCGACGATGTACGCCAGTGAGGTCAACGGCACGTACTTTGGCTGGGATTCCAACAACGGCAAAGAGCAACACCTGACCAGCGAATCGATTGAGGACAACGTCACCTGGAACCACGGCAAGCACATCATTCAATTTGGATTCCGCGGCCGCAAGGAACAGAACAACGTTGAGGAACTGCAGCAAGCCCAGGGTTCTCACTCCTGGTATGCGGGTTACACCACAAATTGGAGCCCCGATTCATTCGGGCCTACACCCGACACGGGCAGTGGATTTGCCGAATTGGCTTTGGGTCTTCCTGAATACCTCTCCGATCAGGCAAATCGCGGATGGTTCTACTTCCGCCAGACTCAGATCGGCACCTATTTCAATGACAAGATCAAGGTCAGCCCCCGCCTGACATTAAACCTGGGTCTGCGCTGGGATTACTTCACACCCTACAGTGAATCCAGAAACCGGTTGGTGCTGCCCTACCAGCCTGACCAGTTGTTTGGTGTGATAACCCCAAGCAATATTCCGTTAAGCTCGATTAGCGGAGCCCTGCCCTCCGAGCTCGCAGCCTGGCAATCGATTGGGATGACCTATTCGACCGCAAGTTCGGTTGGTTATCCTTCGGCCCTGTTCAGCCAGGTCCGTCATGACTTTGGCCCGCGTGTGGGCGTTGCCTACCAACTGAACCACAATACGGTGATCCGCGGTTCCTACGGCATCTTCTATGTGCCCGAGCCGCTGTCACTTCTCCTCCAATCAATGCGGAACAACCCGCCTTTGAATCTCCGCTACCAAACCCAGCCCAATTTGAACCCCAATGTTCCCGGTGGAGCGAATGGGGCCTATTTTGGCAACTATACGAACATCAGCGCGCCAGCCTCAACAGATTACCTGCCGTCGATCACGGTAAATACCGCTGATGGCGCTCTGCCCAACACCGAGGGCAACAGTGCCACCTATTGGGATGGCAGGAATTGGAATGACTCACGCGACCAAACCTGGAACATCACGGTTGAGCACGAACTTCCCATGCACACGGGTTTGCGCTTGAGCTACATCGGGACGTACGGCGGAAACCTGTTGCAGCAATTCGATGTTAACGACGCCGAGCCCAAATACAATTACGCTTTGCGTACCGGACTCACGCCGCCCGGCGACAGCAACGAAATGCGGCTGTCTACTGCGGGAACTCCCGGTGTCCTCAATTGGGGAATCACCGGCAACAATCATACCGGCTATTCCCGCGACCATTCCTTCCAGGCGGAAATCCACCACAATTTCGCCAATGGCATGGCGTTTGAGGCCTTCTATACCTTTACGCGTCAGCTCAACACGGTGGATCCAGGCGGCTCGAGCTCGGGTGTCAGCGGAGGCTCCCTCAACAACGGGGCGGGCGGCGGCGATCTGTCCCATGGCGGCGGCGGTGCGACCGTGCCGGAATACTTCGAAATTCTGGGTGAACCCAAGCTGAGCTACTCACAATTGCAGCGGCTTATCTACTTTAACAGCACCACCATTCCTCCCCACCATGTAGGCTTCAACGCCATCTATGACCTTCCCGTCGGAAAAGGGAAGCGCTTCGCACATAACGTCTCCACCCCGGTTGACTACGTGATCGGTGGTTGGCAGGTCGCCACCATCGGCATCTGGAACAGCGGATTGTGGATGGGCGTGAACCCCGGTTTGGTTCAGCCGGGTAATATCCGAATCCCTGGCAGCCAACGGGCAAAGCTCAATATTCCTGGCAGCAGCGATAATTACGTCCAATGGTTTGCCGGTATCACTCCTGCGGGCGCCACAACCACCTCTGGCACGCTCGTCGCCCCAGTGGTGCGAGAGGCAGGTCTCAACTGCTCCGGAAATTACGTCGGGCAGCTTGCCGTGACTCTGGCAAATGATACATGCTACAACGCCCCATTCGGAGGATTCTTCAACCCCGCTCCACGGGACAACATCATTGGCCCCGGCGCTTGGAACGATGACTTCTCCCTCTACAAGCACTTTAAAATAGGGGAAAAGGTTGATCTACGTTTCTCCGCTGATGCCTTTAATTTCTTCAACCACCCGAACAATAGTGCCCCCAACAGCACAACGGGACTACAGGACTTGAGCACGCAAGACACCGCGCTGAACGCTCCGCGGCAAGTCCAATTGTCACTGAGGTTGCAATTCTGACCTTTGCTGCCCTCCTGACAGAGGTCGCGCGCCGGGCACGGCCTCTGTCAGTTTCTTGCCCCCACACCCTCACCGCGCTAATATTCTGATTGACGATATAGCAATCAGGAGTCAGCTTATCCTCCAGCCAAGCCGACATTTACGAACTGCATTCGGCCCCAGGCCGCGGCCCTCGGCGTCGTTTGCGCTCACCAGGGATCTCTTTGGTTTCATTTTCAGTCTCGCCATCTTAATAACCATCTCGATCACGACGCCTCAGTGTTTGGCGCAGTCCACTGAACCGCCTCTGGAAGGGAAACTCGCGGAGGGTGTCAACCTCCTTACCGCCGGCCGCTTTCAATATGCCGTGCAGGTGCTCAATCAAGCCAAGCAGGATGCTCCCCGGGACCCGCGTCCCTACTTCTTCTGCGGCATGGCGCTGGCACAGTCGGGACGCTTGCAGGATGCTGCTTCTGAACTCTTGGAAGCCGTTCACCTTGGTCCTGACCGTCTTGAATATCGCGTCTTCCAGGCCCACGTTTATCAGCAACTCGTGCAAACCTATGCGGCGGAGCACAGCCTGGCGGTTTTTCAAGATGAACATGCACTTCACCAGCTTGCCCCCTCTTGGTTGAAATTATTGGCTGACGTTTACTTTCGTTTGGGTAAGCCTGACGATGCTCTGCGCGTTCTTGACATGTGGGCTGCAAGTGATTCGCACAACCCGAACATCGATCTTTACCGGGGCCAGTGTTACGTGGCGAAAAGCCAGCCTGAGGTGGCCTTAAAATACTTCCAGACGAGCATCGCCGAAGCTGACCAGAACCCCCAGGCTTATTTTGAGTTGGGGAAGATTCTCTACCAGCGAAGTGATTTTTCCGCCGCCCGGGATGCCCTTCGCAAGGCGGTGCAGCAGGATGCGGCCAACCCTGAATACCGCTCCAAGTTGGCGTCCGCGGACCTTGCTTTGAAGGATCCTGATAGTGCCGTCGACAATTTGAAACCCGTGGAATCTTCCGGCGACAAGTTCCCGGCAATCTACTATGATTTAGGCCGGGCATATCGCAGCAAGGGCGATGCTGTCCGCGCAGCTGACTACTTGAAGAAATTTCAGCAGATCACCGTTGCCGAGCAGAGCAAGTTGGACCGTCGCCTCGCCGCTGACCGTCCCATTGGTCAGGCACAGAGGCAACTGGACGAGGGCCACCCCGCTGACGCACGCGCGCTTTTCGAGAAGGCCTTGCAGCTTGATCCCAATCGCTGGGAGCCGAACGCTTACCTGGCTGAGATGGATTTGAACGACGGCCACCTCAAAGCGGCTTATCCATATCTGGAAAAATTGCAACAGATTAACCCTGATTCCCCCGTCGGCAATTTCCTGATGGCCCGATACTGGTTCCAGCTGAAGGCCTATTCACAGGCGCAGACCTATGCAGAAAAGGTGAAGACAAGCCGGCCCGACAATTCTGAGTTGCGTGCCATGTTGGGCGATATTTACTCAGCGCTTGGTGAAAATCAGAAGGCGAAGCAGGAGTATGAAGCAGCCATTCAATTGGCGCCTGAGAGCCAGTATGTCCGCGAGCGATTACAAAGGCTCCAGGACAAAGACAACCGTTCCGGCGAGGGCTTACAACGATGACGCTCAAAGCCCACCTTCAACCCGCTGGCGATGTTTGGACGCAATGGCCCCGTTGCGAGATGGCTTGCCCCAATACTCTGGCAGGGCGTCAGCTCATTGCTGCCGTCTCGATGCTTGCCTGTGTCGTGCTTTGGGGTACGACGCTGGCCGCGTCCGCCTCAGCAGCGCCTCCAAACGTGGTTTTGATTACCATTGATACGGTCCGGGCCGATCACGTGGGCTGTTATGGCTATCATGAAGCCCATACCCCAAATCTGGATTCCCTGGCAGGCGAAGGTGTTTTATTTCAAACGGCCGTCACCGCCGTGCCCCTGACTTTCCCGTCGCACTGCTCGATTCTTACGGGAACCTATCCCACCTTGCACGGCGTGCGCGACAACTTGGGATACACTTTTGGCGGTGATCCTCCCACCATCGCCACTCTTCTCAAGGCTAGAGGTTATGAGACCGCCGCCTTCGTCAGCGCCGAAGTCCTCGACACACAGCGGGGCTTGAACTGGGGGTTTGACACCTATTCCAGCCCCTTCCACCGCAGGATGGGATGGAATAAGCCTCAAGTTGCAGATCCCGGGGAGCTGCGACGCCCGGCGGAGAAGGTGGTTCAGGATGCATTGAGCTGGATGTCCAGCCAGCCACGCGGCCGGGACAAGCCTTTCTTCGTCTGGATCCATTTTTACGACGCTCACCTGCCCTATAACCCGCCGGCACAGTTTCGTTCCATGCTCTCAAACCCCTATGACGCGGCGATTGCCTACGCCGATGACGCCATGGGGACCTTTTTGACCTATCTCAAAGATCATAGTCTTTACGATTCCACGCTGGTTGTTGCCGCTTCCGATCATGGTGAGAGTTTTGGCGAACATGGGGAGCACGCCCACGGTTATTTCATCTACGATACGACGTTGCTCGTGCCGCTGGTCATCAAGCCCCCCACACGCGCCGGCATTGCGCCCCGCCGCGTCAATACTCCGGTGAGAACAATTGATATTGCCCCCACGTTGCTGCAAATGCTGGGGCTGCCATCGGCCTCGAGTATGCAGGGTTCCAGCCTGCTCTCACTGATGCTTGGGAAAATGAACGCTTCGACTGCGAACGCCGCCTATTGCGAATCCTATTACCCGAATGAATTCGGATGGAGCCCTCTTCGGGCGCTGCGCACTGACCGCTTCAAGTATATCGACGCGCCCAAACCGGAGCTCTATGACCTGAAGGCGGACCCACAGGAACTTCACAACCTCTATGCCACGCAGCATGCTACTGCACTGGAACTTAAATCTCAATTTGATGCACTCGTCACCCGAGTAACGCCGAAGCAGCTTCCGCCGCGCTCGCCGGTGTCAGCCGGAGACATTGAAGCGCTGGCTTCGCTTGGCTATGTGGGCACATCTGGTCCACTCGCCGCGGCGAGGCCGGGCGAGACCTTGCCTGACCCCAAGGACGAACTGCCCACGGAAATCCTGATGACCACGGCCATCAATCTGACCGGCAAGGGCAAGTGTGCTGACGTCATACCCACGTTGACCCGCCTTACCGAACAGCAGCCCGGCTGGGTTTTGGGTCAGATGACATTGGCGAAGTGTGAAATGGCCACGCGCATGTACGACGCAGCCGGGGCAACTCTGGACTCCGCCCTGCGCCTTCATCCCGACAACGTTGAGGCGCAATTCTATCGCGGCGTTACCCGTTTTCAGCAGGGCCGCATCAACGACGCGCTGGCAGACCTCCAGCCTCTTGCCAGGTCGCTTCCGGATGACCCTTACGAGCATTTTTACCTGGGATCAATTTACGAGCGGCAGGGCAATGATGCGCCGGCTCTGGCGGAATTCCAAAGGTGCGCCGCCATTGATCCCACCTTTGAAGTGGCCGTGCTCAAGACGGGGTCTCTGCTTGCACAAGGCGGGAAGTTTCTCGAAGCCATTGCGCAGTTCAAGAAGGTCATTGAGATGGATCCGAGCAACGCCTCCGCCCACAACGCTTTGGCGATTGCCTACCAGAAGTCGGGGAATGGTGCCGGGGCCGCGCCAGAGTTCGAAACGGCTTGCCATCTCAATGGTGCGTATTGCGCTGCATCGGACCCAAAGTAGTCGAAAAGGATGTAGAGGCGGCTTTACGCCGCCACCTAGTCAATTGAGGGATGACATATCAGATGGCGGCGTAAAGTCGCCTCTACATCAAATCGCACCATTGCCGAAAAGGGGCCAAAGAATGACTGCCCGCTGTCGCCATCTTGCAATGCTTCTGACCATGGGCCTCGCGCTCATTGCCCCCGCGTGGGCAGGTCCTCCAAACGTCGTGCTCATCACCATTGACACGGTTCGCGCCGACCACGTTGGTTGCTATGGTGACAGGCAGGCTCATACTCCCACCCTTGACGCTCTGGCCAGCCAGGGAGTGCTGTTCCGCACGGCGGTGACGCCGGTTCCCCTCACGCTTCCTTCGCACTGTTCCATCATGACGGGGGCATATCCCCCGCTCCATGGTGTGCGTGACAACCTTGGATACACACTGGGCGACAGCCCCGTAACCCTTGCCACAATGCTCAAACAGAAGGGATATGTGACGGCTGCTTTTGTGGCGGCGGAGGTTCTCGATCCGCGACGTGGATTGAACCAGGGCTTTGTCACCTATTCCTGCCCCTTCCACCAGAAAGTTGGCCGAAATAATCCCCTCGTTTTCAACCTCCCTGACGTGCGACGTCCCGCGGCGGAGGTGGTGAACGATGCCCTGGCATGGATGGCCGCAGAACCGCGCGGCGCAGGGAAGCCGTTCTTTGTATGGATTCACCTTTACGATCCCCACCTGCCCTACGATCCGCCGGAGCCGTTTCGCTCCCTTCTGCCCAACCGTTATGACGGGGCGATTGCTTACGCAGACAACGAGGTGGGGAGATATATCGACTACCTAAAGCAGCACACGCTTTACGATTCCTCCCTGATTGTGGCGGCATCTGACCATGGTGAGGGCCTGGGCGAACACGGGGAAGCCACCCACGGGTATTTCGTCTATGACACCACTGTGCTGGTGCCGCTCATCATCAAGCCGCCCGCAAGCGCGGGGATTGCGCCCCGCCATGTCGATGCCCCCATCCGCACGATTGATATCGCTCCCACCGTTCTCCAAATGCTGGGTAGCCCTCCCGCGCCCACAATGCAGGGCAGCAGCTTGCTTTCGCTGATGATGGGCAAGACCACAGCTTCACCCTCCGGCGGGGCCTATTGCGAAACCTTCTACCCCAGTGAATTTGAGTGGAGTCCGCTGCGGGCGCTTCGCACCGGCCATTACAAATTTATCCAAGCCCCCAAGCCCGAACTCTATGACCTGGAGGCTGACCCGCATGAAACTCACAATCTCTTCCAGACCCGTCGGGATGTGGCGCTGGAATTGAAATCGCAATTTGAGAGTTTGGCGGCGCGGATTACCCCCAGGCAGGCTCCCCAGCGAACGCCCGTCTCCCCTGCGGACGCGGAGATGCTTGCCTCCCTCGGGTACTTTGCCGCCTCGAACGCATCCGGGGCAGGCAATGCTGGGCAGCGCTCGCCCAGCCTGCCGTTCTTCGCTTCCACCTACATGCTTCCACCCCAGGCAGGGCGCCCGGGCCATCCCTTGCTTGATCCCAAAGATGAACTTTCCACCTACAAGGAGCTTTCCGCCAGCACGCAAATGGCTTCGGAAGGGCAGTGCGCGCGCGCCATCCCCCTGCTGACTCACCTGGCGCAGGCGGAGCCCTCATTGTTTCTGGCACAAATCACGCTCAGCAAGTGTGACCTGGCTTCAGGTAAATTCGCCGCGGCGGAATTGGCTCTAAACTCCTCCCTGCGCCTCCGCCCGGACAATCTCGAAGCAAAGTTTTACCTGGGGATTTGCCAGTTTCAGGAAGGCCGCCCGAGCGATTCATTGGCCACTCTTCAACCGCTTGCCAAGGTGCTTCCCGGTGAGCCCTACCTGCACTTTTATCTCGGTTCGGCGTACGAAAAAACCGGGGACCCCGGACGGGCACTGGATGAATTTCAGAAGTGTGAGGCCCTCGACCCTAATTTTGAGGTGGCCGTTTACAAGGTGGGATATTTCCTGGCAAAGGGCGGAAAGTTCAGCGATGCCGCTGTGCAGTTCAAGAAGGTAACGGAAATGGACCCTTCCAATGCCCAGGCGCACTTCAACCTGGCACTGGCCTTGCAAAAATCAGGGAATGACACGGAAGCTCAACCCGAATTTGCGGCTGCCTGCAAACTGAATCAGGCCATGTGCCAGCCGTAGAAGTATGGTTTCAGACGTCGTGGCTAGCCTCTTTTCCACTTGACACAGGCTAGATATGTTGCTATTGTGGAAGTCAGACTCTGCGCCCGGCGCGGAATGGCGGTGCCAGGTTCACCATGAAACCCTTCGCCCTTCGCCCAATACCACGGCTTACTACCCCCAAAAAACAACAAAAAGTCGCTCTCGAGTCACCGTCTTGCCTTAGAGATGTTAAAAATGAAGGTCGAACCGACTATGTGTATGAAAACAAAGGGAGCGATGACAAAATGTCATGGTAATGTGCAGCCATTTACAAGAAAAAGACGCTTGCTGGCAGCCTTTTGCAGATTTTGAGCGGACAATCTGTCGTAAATTGCAATTCCACGACGTGTTCTTTTGGAACCCCCCCTGATCGATTCAGATGCATGGGAAGGAGAAGTTATGACCAACCACGCCACCCATCCCGGTAAAGTTATGATGCTGGCCTTAGTGCTCGCAGCCTGCGCGCTCACAAGTGTTGCCCAAACCCCCAAGCCACGGAAGGTCTTCATGATCACGGATTTGGAGGGGGTCAGCGGAATCCTGGATACCGATATGCAATGCATTCCCTACAAGAGTCCGCGCTGGGAGGAATCCCACAAGCTGCTGACTGGGGAAGTAAACGCCGCTGTAGATGGTCTTCTCGCGGGTGGCGCGACCGATGTGGTGGTGTGGGATGGCCATGATTCCAGCCAGTCGCTCTCGGTTCTGGACATCAATCCACGGGCGCGATTGCTAGCCGGCGTGCCAATTTCCCCCACGCTCGAATTGGACTCCTCCTACAGCGCTGTGATCTTTATCGGCCAGCATGCCATGGCGGGCGCGCGCAACGGCATCCTGAGCCACTCCTACAGCTCCCTGGGAATTCAGAACATCTGGGTGAATGGCAAGCCCACCGGGGAAATAGGCGGGCGAGTCATGCTGGCGGGTTATTTCGGAATCCCCGTCATTATGCTCTCCGGCGACACGGCGGCGTGCGATGAGTTTCACGATTTCGTTCCGAAAGGCGAGTGCGCGGAAGTGAAGTCCGGAGTCAGCCGGACGGCTGGATTTATGCTCTCACACCAGGCTGCCTGCGCCCTAATTCGTCAGAAAACCCAACGCGCCATGGAGCGCCTGGGAGAATTTCAACCCTATCGAACCTCCGGTCCCATGGAAGTCAAAGTGGAGTTCACCACTCGCGGCGAATCCACCATCCATCCCCGCGAAGGGGTGGAACGTCTCGACGAACGAACCTGGGTTTTTCGTGGTAAAGACATCGTCGATGCCTGGTTGAAGTTCGGAAGTATGTAATTGAGAAGGAGACAGGAGCCAGAAGTCAGGAGGCAGAATTTAGGCGTCGATTATTGAATCTTAACTCCTGAATTCTTCCTCAAAAGGTCCTATCATGCGCGTTGCCTGCTGCCTGCTGCTCAGTGCCTATTGTCTGCTCCTCCCGCCGGGGGGCGCGGCTGATTTGCCTCGTCAGCCATTTGTTGACTGCGCCTATCAGTCGAAAGTTTTCGGCGAAGAGCGCCATTACCGCATTTTTCTTCCCCCCGATTACAATACAAGCAGGACGGCCTATCCCGTTATCTACTATTTCCATGGCCACAGTGACCGTTACACGCTGGAAAAGTACGATGATGGCAAGGACACGGTGCCAAAAATCGCCGCATTCGTGGCCGCGCATCCGGTGATCGTGGTTGCCCCGGACGGGTACGTGGCCCGCTATTACCAGGGCTTTTATGGCGGCACTCCCTATGATGTCCGGAAGAGCGGCGGCGACTATGACTTTGGCCCTTATTTCCGCGAGTTGGTTGCTCTGATTGACAGCAACTACCGCACGCTAACGTCGCGACGATTCCGCGCCACCTCGGGCCTGAGCATGGGCGGGTTCATGAGCCTCTACTTGAGCGCCCGCTATCCGGACTTGATTGGCAGCGCGTCGGCTTTCAACCCCGGCCCGGAGTTCTACGTGGGCGATAAGACGGGGCGCGTCTTGTGGCGGCCCAAGGATCACGTGGCGAATCACACGCACACAATGGTACGCCTTGTTCGCGCCAGCGGCGATTACATCAGCCAGTACACGGAAGAAACCCACAGTGCTTACGCGCGCGCCGAAGACGTGAATTTCGAATTCCGCCAGGACGAATACCACCGCCACTGGGCCACTTCCATTGGCGAGACCTTTGAGTTTCACCTGCGCGCCTTCGCCCAAGCGGGTCTGGACAAGCCGCCGGAAGTTTGGACTCACGATGACGCCTACTCTGACTTTACTGTGTGGGGTTATCGCGTGAAATCACAGGGCGATGGGGCCGCCATCACTTCCCTCGAAGACGTGAGCAAGGGCGGCATGCGTGTGACCACCCGGGAGTGGGCTCCCGATGGGCCTTCAGTACCCTCGCGCCGGATTTCCATCCTGACGTCGCCAATCTATAAACCCGGCGCCAGTTACCTGCTGATGGACTATGATTTTGCTAACGGCAAAACCACCCAACACACTCTGGTTGCTGCGGCGGACGGGCGAATTGCTATCACGACCAATGGTGCAGGCCACCAGTTCAGCTTGATGGGGCCGGGCGTCGGCGATCAGCTACCTGTCCTCCTGCCTCTGACTTCACATGATCTGTTGCGCCTGCCGCCCGATCAGGATTTGGCTTTGCCGATTCGTATTTACAATCCTCGCACTATGGCAAGGACGGGCTTAAGAGTGGCGCTAACGAGCGAGTATCCGACTGTTCAGGTTCTGAAGGGTGAGATTGCCATTCCCCGCCTTGAAGCCGGGTCGTCAGTTGACCTCTCCAGCGCCCTTCACGCCCGCTTTATCGCAGGGGAAGGGTATCTTGCCCGTGTCCGCCTCAAGCTGGATATTACCTGCGAAGGAATTCCTAGTATTACAAAGTCATTCGATGTTTTGATCATCCCGGAAAATGTCCCGCCCCCGATGGAAGTGATGATTCTGGACGGCCGCACCGCCTCCCTTAACGTTTTCCACCAGAAGGGCAACCAAGGCGGCGGCGAGTCCATTTCACGCGAAGTTACGGAGGGAAAGGGCAACGCGAATGGCGTGCTTGAACCGGGTGAGGAGGCGGCCATCTGGGTCCACTTGCGCCAGGGCTTGGACCCCTTCGACAAGAACAACTGGTACCGCGCCAAGGTTTACTGCGACTCGCCTTGGGTCACGGAAATTACTGACGTCGAGGAAGAGAAGCAACGGGAGTGGACCAGCGCCATGGAGCGCACCAGTGTGATTCGGCTCTCACCCGACACTCCGCATGGCACGCGCATTCCGGTGCTTCTGGATAATGAGTCGTGGAGTTTCACCTGGACGCCCGACGTCCGCTACGGCGTGGAGAAACTCTTCCAGGCCTTTCAACTCCACACGCACCACTTGCATCGGTATGAGTTGGTCGTGCCTTAGGATGGGGGCTGCGTGCTGGACCAAACGATGAACTAGCGCAGAAAGGACCTGGGAGGTTTAAGGGCTAAAGGGTAAAGGCTGAAGATTACCCTTCACCCCTTAGCCTTAGTTCCTCCCGCAGTCCCGTTTTACTTCAGCCCCTTGAGCAGTCCCGCATCCAGCCACGCCATCGACTGCCTGGCGTAGAGATAGGTCTGGTCCGTGTCGAGCGCTCTCTTGAAGTTCTCCCGTGCCAGTGCATCGTCGCCTCGGAATGCGGCATAGATGCCGGCCAGATCATTGGCGTGCAGGCGGATATCCAGCGCGTTGTCCGTCTTGCGTTGCTCATTGACGACGGCGAAATCCTTGAACCAAGCCTCCGCCTTTTGCGTCTGGCCCGATTTATAGAGGCCGATGGCGCGGAAGAGGCCCTCGCCCTCAATGTCATCGTCCAGCGTCTTTGCGGCTGCTTCCCAATCCGCTTGGGCGCCGGCGGAATTGCCTGCCGCGTGTTGCAGCAGGGCGTCATACATCAACAGGCGCGAGCTCTTCAAGTGGGCGAAATCGTCAACGCCGAGGCTGGCCGGAGGCTTGGTGGCCGCCGCTACATCCGCCAACGCGTCAGGGAAGTTCGCGCTCTTCGCCGACTCTGCCGCCAGCGTCAAGCGCACGCCGCGGTAGAGGTGCAGCAGCGAGTAGGAAAGGTGAGTGGCTTGGAACTTGTGCTTCTCCATGATCTCCAGCGCCCGCTGGTCATTGCCCATCTGCGCCTCCAGCGACGCCAGCTTTTGCAGCACCTGGTCACTATCGGGCTGAATTTTCAGCAGCCTTTCAAACGCCTGCCGAGCCTCATCCGTGTGTCCCATGCTGGCGCTGAAGTTTGCCACCAGCATCGCGGTTTCCATGTTGGCCGGCTGCGCTTCCGAGGCGCGAATCAAGAAGGCCAGGCCGTCTTCCCGCTTTCCCGCCGCCAGAGTCGCCATTCCCAGGTTGCGCAGGGCGGAAAAGTTCTTGGAGTCAGATTGAATGGCCCCGCCCCAGAGCTGCATCGCCGCATCCTGCCGATTGCGGCTGTAGAGAAGGTCGCCGAGCAGCACCGCGGCATTCGCATCGCTCGGATTGATGCGCATCGCGGTTCGCAACACCATCACATCCTCAGCGCGGAAGGGGTAGATGACCAGTTTAAGATCTTCCTTGCCTGCCTTGCCGGCGAACTCCCCAGCGGATTTCTGAGCGTCTAGCTGTGTCGCGGCGTAGGCGCGATAGTAAAGCAGCAGCGGGTCCGCAGCCTGTCCCACCTTCGCGGTGACTTCCAGGCCATGGTCCAGCACTTGCGCGGCTTCCTTCCACGCTGACAGCCGGAAATACTCCGTGGCGAGTTCCAAATACCCTTGCGGATGGTGGGCGCAATCGCGATCAAGCGTCTCAGATGCAGCGCCCCCTTTGGGTGCCGAACCTTGCAGCCACCGCTCCGCCTCGGCAAAGGCGTTGGTCTCATCCAGTTGCAGAATGTCTTTCCGTTCGCTTTCTGCCTCCATCGAACGGCCTTCCTTACGCACCAGATAGGCATTCGCCTCGCGGATGGAAACGTCTTCCGGAGCAAGCGCCGCCGCGGCGGAGAGCTTCTGCGACGCCTCGCTCAATTCGCCCTCGCCGAGGGCCAGCAGGCCCAGGCCGTAATCCCGCAGATTGTACTTATCCGAAGACGGAAGAATTTTGTAGTAATTCCGGCGCGAGTCCAAGGCCTTGCCCAACTTCGCGTACGCCACTCCGAGGAAGTAATGCGCATCGCCATTGCTGGGGTCACGTTCCAGGACCTTTTCGAAGTGCTGCACCGCGTCATCCACCTGGAAGCGGTCAAGCGCCAGCAATCCCAGCCGCAGATTCGCCAGGGAGAACAGCGGATCCTTGGCCAACGCCGCGTTGTAGGCGCGCTCGGCATCTTCGAGTTGTCCAAATTTCTCATTGCTCAAGCCCTTCTGGTAGGCCTCCTCAACATTCAGGCTTTCGAGCGGTCCCCACTTGCGCGGAATTGAATCGCTGGCGTAAGAGGCGTCGGGCCGCTCGCCATTGGGATAGAACTTGTGATCCAGAAGAACCGCTTTGTCGCGCGCAAGAACTTTGAGTTCCAAAACCTTGCCCGCGGTTTCGGCGCCGAGGGGAACGTCAAAGTGAAACGCCTGGCCATACACGAGGTCGGCGGCTTGGCTCCAAACCTTTGCCGCGCCCGCATACAGCTCAAGCATCGCACCCGGATACGCACCCGTGGGCGATACGGAGAGTTTCGCCGTGCCCGTGAGCGCGGCAGGAATGTCAAAGTTAATCGCCACATCCTTCGTTGCCGTGGTGAGTCCGCCCAGCTTGTTGGCGCCAAACCAATATTCCGTCCAGCCATCGCTGTTACCGGGGTCGATGAACTCGTAATCGCCGTCCCAGATGAAGCGGCCGCTCTGGGTCTCCATGTATATGCCGTCTTTATCTGTGTAGTTCTCCGCCTGGCGATAAGCAGTGAGGCCGGAACCAAACGTCCACGTCTTCTCGCCTCGTGCCAGCAGGCGATTGGTGTAGCAGACCGTGCCGAAATCGTTTCCCGAGTCGTAAATCGACATGAAGTTGTCGTCAATATCGAGGCCAAAAACTCCCAGCATGTTCTTGTTGTTCTTGTTCCAGCTCAGGTCAACGCCGTCGATGATGGGCCATTCGCGAATGGCCGAGCTGACATGGCCAATCGTTTTGGTCATGGGATAGATGAAGCGGCTGTTGTCATAGGCCTTCACGCCGGCGTTGGTCCAGATCAGGTAGCGATTGGGCAGCAGGTTCTTGTTGAACAGGTGAATGGTGGTCTCCACATACGCCTTGCCCGGGCGCAGCGTCACTTCCAGGCTGATCTTGTCGCGAAAGAAATGGTCAATGTGAGTCAAGATCACCGTGGCGCTTCCATCGGCATTGTGCCGCACGGACCATGGCCACGCCTCGCCGGGAAACGTGATCATGTGGCTGTCATAGGGACCGTAGAGTTCCAGGTTGCCGACGGGCCAGAAATTGCGGGCGTTGTAGCGTCCAGGCTTGATCACGGTGGGATGGTAGAAAAGCTCGCGCTTCGCCACCTTATCGTAAGCGGACCAGATGCGTCCGCCCATCTCAGGTAGAAATTCCAGGCGCAGGTATTCGTTCTCGAGCACCAGCGAGTCATACGTCACCAGCGAGGTCTTTTCCGACCGTGATTCCCAGTCGAATGCAGTGTAGGGATAGAATCCGCCGTTCTCGACGGCTTTGAAGAGGGGCGCGTCAGTCTCTTGGTGGCTGTATGTGTAGGTGGGCCACACCCGCGTTCCATGCGTGAATTTTACCGGTTCGGGATTTGCGGCGACTACAGAGCTTGCTGCGGCCAGCCACAGGAACACAATTCCCAAAACAACCTTGCCCATCCCTTGAACGAGCTGAATTCCGGAACAGTTTTCCGAATTGCTATCACTTTTCCCTATTTGCATCCACATTGTCCTGCTCCTCTTTTTCGATCTCACTTCACATTTTCGTGCGCGTCCAGATTCACGCGGGTCACAGCTTCCACCAATCCCACCACGTCGCCCAGGCTGTTATAAACCGGGGCAAGAACCGAGATCCAACCCGGCTTGTCCATCACAGTCACCTGCCGCCCTGTGCTCAGAACCGTTTGCATCGCCGGAGTCGCATCCTGATACAAATCCCCCCAGCGCCAGAACTGGCTCATCTCATTTTTATTGCGAATCACCACCTGGATCTTCCCCGCGTGCCCGTCGATGGGCATCCACAGGTTGAAATCTGAGGGGAAAGATGTGAGGTGCGAAAGCCGAATCAAGGTCTTCTTGGTGGTGTTGAACGCCACATCATCAACGTCGTAATTGTCTCCAGCCATCCACTGGTTGCGCGGATCGACTTTGAACATATACTCCTTCGCCAGTGGGGTGACGATTTTCTGGCAAACGTCGCCATCCACCATCACGGTGGCGACACGCGCGGCACTCTCCAGTTCCTGCCGCATCGCCGACGTGGCGTGCGTGGTATCCTGCGCCCGGGCCAGCGTTCCAGAGAGTAAGAGGAGTGAAAGAATGTAAATGGTTCTCATTTCGCCTCCCCCGCAAGCTCCAGCGCATACTGGTGGACGCTCTGCCAGGCCATAACTCCCGGGTGCGGCAGAGCCTTGTTGGTGTGCTCAATCGCATCGTCAATGTCGCTGCCCTGCCACTGGTCCGAAGGCCGATCCGCCAGCGCCGGCCGCGGGTTCCACCAATCGTCGAGAACGGTATTGTTGAACCGATGCGCCGCCTCACTGCGCAGCGAATCGATGGGCTTCCGGTTCTTGAAGCTGTCGAGCACGGCCAGGTCCTGAAGGCAATTGCGCTGAATCTTCAGCCGGATGCTCGGAATTGGTTCAGTGAGGTCAAAGCGATCACCGGAGTAGACCAGCACCGTGCCGCCTCCATCAAAGTGAAACCAAGGGTCGTCCCCCGGGCTCACCGTGAGCCAGTGGACATATCCGTTGGTGCCCCACACCCACGCCCGCAGCGGGGATTCAGTGATGGCCGAGGAGCTCTCCGTAACTGACGGGGGACCACCGTAATACCACACCACGTCGCCGCGCTGGCGCAGGGTGGCGGGCGCATCGCGGTAAAAACTCAGGATGCCTCCGCTCGCACACCACAGCGTAACCACGCCCCTCAATTGTTTGAACTCCTGCTCCATGTCCCAACTGACGTCGGCGCGCATCACGAAGTGCACCGGGCTGTCCGCGGGAATGGCCTTTTTCATCAATCGCCCGTATTCAAGGAAGTAGTTGATATCCTTGGGAAATCGCACCTCGTCGCCGTCCCAGGGAAACCCCATATAGCGTTTCTTGTGGTTGAAGAACACTTCAAAATCGGTGTGCGTCCAGCCCTTTTCGCGGAAGTGGCGCTCCATTTCGGAAACCACATTCACAAATTCCGTCTCATAGCCGGGCTCGCCCCAGAATTCATACGACGCGGGCCACTCCGGATTGATGGGCAGGTAGGCGAACGGAATCGGACGGGGTCCGCGGCGGCTGGAGGCGAATGCCGTTCCGTCAAGCAGCGGCCCGTAATGCCGATCGAAGGTTGTCCAATCGGCAACATGCAGGGTGCGGCCTGAGCCCGCCAGCACCGGCGCGAATTCCGGCCCCATCTTGCCGGCATGCCCGTATCCAAGCTGGTGCATGATGCCGCGATGCTCGTAAAACATCTGGTGATAGGCGTGGATCAGGTGGAAGAACTGATCGCTCTCAAACCAATTGCCGGAATAGTTGTGGTAAGCCGTTCCGTATTGCTCCGCAAGGAACGAAACTCCATAGGAATTATGATCGATGGTGACGACGTCTTCGGCGGGAATGACGCCATTGAGGACGGTGAGCTCAATCGGAATAACGAGGTGGTTGTTCCCATACTTCAGCCGAGCCTGGCCGGAATAAGCCCCTGATTTCGCGTCGGGCGGGATGTAGAAATCCACCCAAAACGCCTGGGCGGTCTGTTGGGCGATTTTGTTGTCCGGTTCCGGCAGTCGCGAATTATAAACTCCGCGCACGGGAACCAGCGCGTCAGGATAGTAATGCTTGTCAGAATCGGTGAAGTGGAACCACTCGCGAAAGAGATCGGTTTGAATCTTGTGCGCCGGGTCGGTGAGTAAAACCTCTACTGAATAAGCCACTGGCGTGGGCGACTTGACGAGGAGTTGGAACGAAACATATCCGCCCCGCCAACCCTTTAATGCCACGTGATGGCGAGCGTCGTACAAACCGGTCCGAAAGTTAGCGCCACCCTGGTCGGGCGCAACGATTCCCCCAAACGGATCGGGACGAAGGAATTCCGGGAGTGCTTCCAGACTCGCGCCCGATGCGTGGCACCATGTCGGCATCAGCAGCAATAGAGCGACAAGGATTGGCCAATGAAATCGACGCATAGACTTAGTCCTAACGGGAGCGCGCAGGGGAAATGCCGCGCTCCATGCCACGTACATCCTTCCCGTGCTCGAGCATGGGCAAGATGCTCATGGCACGAAATCCAATCACACTCCGCACCACTCGCACACAAACTGCAGCAGGACCTGGGCCGCTTGGATGACGGAATCTATTTCCAAATATTCATCCGCTCCGTGTGTATTGCCGCCGCGCGCGCCCCACAAGACCGCGGGAATTGCAAACGCCTGATGAAACACGTACATGTCGCAGGGGCCTTCAATGCCCTGAATCAGAGGTTCTTTACCCAGCACTTTGGTGGCGCAGGCGGCGAGTTCGCGCACCAGCGGCTCGGTTTTGAGAATCGATGAGCCGGGCAGCCAGCGAATGGGAAAGTCCACCTGTGGCCGTGCGGGGAAAAGGGTCGGCGCGGACGCCACCACGCCATCGAACCATGCGTGGAATTCGCGCTCCACATCGTCCTGTTTTTCGCCCGGCATCAATTGCCAGAACATTTCCACCCGGCAAGTCTCCGGAACCGTAATGGGCTCTTTAGTGCCCCAAGGGCTGGTGAAAATCTTGGTGATGGACACCGGCACGGGGTCAGAAGAGTCCGCATAAAGTTCATGGACAGCTGCCTTGGCGCGACGCTGGCCGCCGAACTCATGCACCTTCACCAGGAGATGCCGCAACTGGTCAACGACCCCGGCAGGGAAATTCCCCTCGGTCAGGATGCCGCCCGCTGCGCTCAGTTTAATGTGTACGGTCATTCCGCCGCGTTGGGCCGGGCAAACACGCAGGAAGGAAGGTTCGGAGATAATCGCGGCATCGGCGTTGAAGCCTTTTACGCGGCCTGCCAGCGTGCCGTTGACGCCCCCAAATTCCTCATCCACGATGGTTTCAAAAACCAGGTCGCCGCGCAGTTCGATTCCCAGCGCGTGCAGAGCCTCGACGACGAACAGGTTGGTGCCCACGCCACCTTTCATATCATTTGAACCCCGCCCGTAGAGGCGGTTTCCATTAATCTCACCGCCAAAGGGATCTTGCGTCCAGGCCTGGGTTCCGCGTGGAACCGTATCGATATGCCCTGAGAGCAGCAGCGAACGCCCGCCCCCGCGTCCCTTCTTCCGCGCCCCCACGTTGGGTCGGTGGTCATAGTTGCGCCCCGATCCGTAAAGCGGATGTTCCTGCAACCCAGGAACCTCACTGAGTTGATAGAGCGTTGGCGCCAAATCCTGCCGGTGCAGGAACTCCATCACGTATTGCTGGCACGCTTCCTCGTTTCCCACCGGCGGAGTGTTTTCCGATGGAATCCGCACGAGGTTGCGAATGATCTCCAGCAAACGGTCACGGTGCTCTTCCACGTATGAATTGAGCTTCTGTTCAAGGGTTGAATCAAGCGGCATAAGGATTCCTTCTTGTAGCGGCGGTCTCCGACCGCCGTGATTGTTGATTCGAATACCCGGCGGTCTCCGACCGCCGTGATCGTTGATTCAAATACCCGGCGGTTTCCGACCGCCGTGATCGTTGATTCAAATACCCGGCGGTTTCCGATCGCCGTGATCGTTGATTCAAATACCCGGCGGTTTCCGATCGCCAGTTGTTGAGAATCGGCACCCACGGCGGTTTCCCACCGCCGGATTACGAATCGACAAGCGCGGCGGTCGGAGACCGCCGCTACAGCTCACATCAGATCTTCAGCGTCCGGCAGGGTTTGCTGAATCCCCGGGTAAGGCCGGCAAGGTAGATCACGCCCAGCCCCAGCCAGATGAATCCCACAATCTTCGCCTTGTAGGAGAGGTTGATCCAAAGATAGATGCAGGTGACGGTCCCGAAAAGGGGGAAGAGAAGGTTGGTGAAGAGGGCCAGGCCCGTCCGCAAATTCCGGCGAAAATAATAGTGACGAATGACGCTAAGGTTCACCAGGATGAATCCCACAAAGGCTCCGAAGTTCAATAGCTCCACGGCCAGCTCAAAGCGCATCACCAGCGACCCCACCAGCGTGATGCCGGCCATCAGGTAGATGGCGCGCGTGGGAGTGTTGTAGCGCGGGCTGACGTAGGCAAAAATCGTTCGCGAAATCACGCCATCACGCCCCATTCCGAAGAGCAGGCGCGAAGCTCCGGCCTGCCCGGTGAGCGCGCTCGCCAGGCCCGCCACCAGCAGCACAAAGGTAATGAAGCCGAACATCGCGGCGCCGCCCAGCAACCGGCTGATATCGAGAATGGCGGTTTCATCCTGGGGAAAGGAGTTGTAATTGGGCCATACCAGCGCGGCCAGATAGACCGTGGCAAAACAGAAGACGGTTTGGATCAGGCAGACCGCCACGGTGGCGATGGCGATGTTGCGCTCCGGGTCCTTGGTGTCTTCCGCCAGGGTGGAAACCGCGTCAAAGCCGATGTAGGAGAGCGCCGCCACGCCCGCGCCCAGCATCAACGGGCGCATGACAAACGTGGCACGGTTGAAGATGGCGGAACCCACAAATAATCCGCCCCAGCCGTTGTGGTGAATCACATAAAACGCCGCCAGCCCCACGAACAGCACGGCGGAAAAGGTCATGATAATCATCATCCAGCGGCTGGCGTGCGCCGTCACCTGGATGCCGCGGATGTTGATGACGGTAATGGAGACGGTGAAGAGCACGGCCCAAACTGAATAGGGCACCATGGGAAGCAGCCGAGCCGCGGTAAGTCCCGCGTAGACCACACTGAGCAGTGGAATCAAGAAGTAATCGAGAATCATCGCCCAACCGGCGAGGAACCCCACGTTGTCGCTCAGCGCCCGCTGGGCGTAGGTGTAGGTCGATCCCGCGGTGGGAAATGCGCCCGCCATTTTTCCGTAGCTCGCCGCCGTGAACAGCATCGCTACCATGGCCACCAGATAAGCCAGCGCGGCGTGGCCGTGGGAAATCTTCTGCACAATCCCGTAGACAGGGTACGGCGCCGTGGGCGTGAGGATCACCAGCCCGTAGAGGATGAGGTCGCGCAGAGAAAGGACGCGCTTAAATTCCGGTTTATAGCCAAGCGCTTCCAGTGTGGAATCGCCAACCTGTTCAGCCATGAATATGAATCCTATCTCTAACTCTCCCCTCGCCCCCTTGGGGGAGAGATGCGGGGGTGGCAGGGTCTTTGTCACCCGCTATTGCAATAGTCACTACTGAGCCGTATTGGTGTGTACATCCTTCCAATCGAGCTGGAACTTCCGCAGGGGCAAACCATGCTTTTGGGCGTAACTGTTTCGTACGCCCACCAGCTGTTGCGCCCAATCCTCCAAAGGATATTGCAACTCGCGGTAGACCAGGTAGCTCATGTCCACAGTGCGGATGGGCACGTGGTCCTTGACGTCGTCCACTTGATCCAGAAAGGTCCTGCCGTTGGCCTCTTTCACGCGAGGAAACCAGCTTTGATACCAGGTGGTGGTGGCTTCATCCAGTGTTTCGTTGCGCTGCTGCCGAATTGACTGGCTAAGGTCGAGCGCGCGATCGAGCGCTTCCATGGCCTCAGCCGCATCGGACTTGCCAGCCGCAGTTTCCGCCGACTTCAATTCCTCATTGATCCTGGCGAGATCGTGGAGCATCTGAAGGTTTTGGCGGTAGAGGTTCGCGACGGAAAGAAAAACCTGCAGGTTGTAACGGTTGAATTCCGCCCGCTGAAGATTTTCGTGAAGCAGATCGAGCAATTGATCGTTTTGCGCGAGGTGCTCACCCGCCAGTTCCAGGCGCCGGTTGTTTTCACGCCGCCAGTCGGAATTCAATTGCAGCGTTTCTGCTGAAGGTACGGGGAGAGCGGGCAGAAACTGATCGTCGGCGGGTCGCGGTGGCTGGTAGACGCGGTCGGAATCCCCAAAAATGGGCGTTCGCACCTGCGATGGCCCCTTCTCCCAACTGTCCTGCCAAAATTGCGCCTGCTCGCTCATCAGCTGATAAAGCCGGCCCATCTGCGTAACTTGCTGGCCGTAGAAGAGCGGGAAAAAAGTATTCACCAGCTCAGGAGCGCCGGGGGAATTGCGATTCCATGCCGCTGCCGGCCCTGTGGCATAACCCAGCCAGAAAGTCTCGGGATGCAGCCCGGCGTCCGCCCATCCGGCCACAAACGCTCCCATCAAGTCAGCTTTGGCGCCCTCGCCAGAGGTTCCAGATGTAGTTTGAGAAGACTGCGTGATCAGGTCGACCATGCCATCAACTCGGTGCCCATCTCCTTCATCACTGCGCCGCGGGTGAAGCCGCGCAGATGAGGGCAGCAGGTAATAGTCCGGAAACAACCGCTCTTCGCCCTCGGTGGAGGTGTAGATCAGTTGGCGAATTCCGTGAGCGCGAAACGCTGCGTTGAACTCCGGGTCATCCAGTTCGCCGTTCACAACATAGGATGGAATCGCCGCGACGTCAGCGGGTTTCAGAGGATATTCACCCCAGAAGATCACCGTGCGGCCGCGATCGTGCAGGTACGCCGCCGTCTTGGTGACAAAATCCGCCAGCACCTTTCCCACGCTGCCCAATTCCGTGGTGCGGTCGGCCTCATCGCATTGGGCATTTTTTGCCAGCCCCACGTAGTACGGCTCATCGGTTGAGAGCACAAAATACTTGCTGCCCTCGTTGGCTTCCAGCAGGTCGTCAAACATCCGGTAGAACAGCTTGTAGGTTTCGGGATTGTTGACGCAGAACTCATAATTGCTCTCGGAATATTCCCGCAGAGGAGCGTATTCCGGGTGCTTCAGGATAAAAGCATCGTGCGCGGGACCATCAAGGTAGGGAATTAACTGAACGTGATACTTAAGGCCGAAATCCGTCAGCTCCTGAAGCTCGACGGGCGACAGGGCGTAGGGCTCCACAATGGGTGCGGCGCTTTTGTATTGGAAATGCCCCTCAAGCTTGATTGAAAACCCGTTGATCTTGTAAAAGGCGGCCTGGCGAATGGCCGCTTTGAGCACGTCCATGTGCTCCAGGTGGTGGGCGTCGTCCCAATAGATGATGCGCAACTGAAGATTCGGCCAGTCGGTGATGTCAGCCGCGGGGAGCAGAAATTTTCCGTTCTGGGCACGAATGAGTTGGATCAGCGTATCAACGCCGTAGAAAAGTCCGGCAGACGCGTTGGCGCGGATGACGATGCTCCTTGGCTTGATGGATAAGAAGTAGGCTTGTTCGGCCAGCAACGGGCGGTCGCGATCCGTCGCGTCCCCAATCGAGACTGAATTTGGAACCACGGCGAGGCGAATAATTCCAACGGGCAGGCCGGCTATTGCGTCAGCCAGCGTGAGGCCGTAACGGGTGGCGAGGTCTTCCTTAAGGGTTGTCACCGCAACGTCGTCCGCTTTGACTCCGCCCGTGATTTCCAGGCGCCAACCATTTGAAAAGGGAAGGTCCGCCCCCGTCAAACTTACACTTTGGGGCGTGGGAAGGACCGTGTACCCCCGGGCAAACAGAGGCGAGACTTCCTGAGCACAGGCGGCGGTCACGAGGAAGAGCAGAGTCAAAACGGGCAAGAGCCCTTGCCCAAGCTTGCGCGCTTTCAGGCGGGGTGCTGGCATGACTCCATCCTTTTGAGGATAAACGCTTATTCCCGTTGCCGCAGGCGTGCAAACGGGAGGCAACTGCTGGGATCAACCCACGTCGTCATCGCGATGGCGAAAAACCTGCGAAGAAAAGGGAATTTTCACCCTTTTGCTTTGTAAGCGATGCGCGAAAGGTTGTCAAGCGGTTCTTTGACTTCTTTCGAATTATTTCGTTTCACTTTGCCTGTGCCGCCGAACCGCCGGGCATGATGATCGTTGGTCAACGAACCCGGAATTCTTGCCAGAAACGAATGTTCTAAAGCAAGGCGCCCCGTTCGGGAGTGACATTTTTTCATCTTGACAAACTCGAATAAATAGCCTACGATTAAGGCATGTGATGAAGTGTAATCTTCGCCCGCCTGAGGGAAATCCCCGGCGATTTGCTCGAACTGAAGCAGGACTTTATGACCCAGGTTTTCCCGCCTCGACTATCCTCAGATGCCGCCGACATTATGTCCCAAAAACCTTCCGGTTTCGGCAAAATGCCAAGGCTTAGAACTTACTGAAAAAAAAGGGTCTAAAACACCACTTCCCCTCCACAAAAGCTGACAACATACTGAAAAAAAGCCAGTTACTAAAACTCATCGAACTTCGATTTAGCCATGACAAAATGTCGTATTGTGCGACGGCTATCGTTCAATTGACACCCGGTCGAAGTGGCACCATCAGGTGAGAAATTCAGGCTACATTACGGGTCGAAATTATTGACTTCGCGAGGGAAATGGGTGGGGCAAGGTATGTGCAAAAAGGTTGCTACCCGGCGTCAGCATGTTCCGCGGTGGCTGCGGGCCAATTCGAGAGCTCTCTAATCACCGGCTACAATCTCGCGACCGTCAAGCCGCCATCCAATACCAGAACGGCGCCGGTTGCATAGGGCAGTTCGCCGGTTGCCAGCAGGCGCACGGCGCGCCCGACATCGGCGGGAGTTCCCCAGCGTTTTTCCAGCAGAAGTCCTTCTTCAATCAAGGCGTCGTATTTGCCTTTCGCGGCCGCAGTCATGTCCGTCTCAATGATGCCAGGGCGCACCTCGTACACCCCAATTCCATATTCCGCCAGGCGCACCGCCCACAACCGCGTGGCCATGGCGATGCCGGCCTTGGAAATGCAGTAGTCGCCGCGATTGACGCTGGCTACGGTGGCGGAAACGGAACTGATGTTGATGATGGCCCGATGGGTGGAAGCGTCACCCGGGCGCTGGCGAATCATCCACGCGGCAGCGGCCTGGGTTAGAAAATAGGGTCCCTTGAGATTGGTGGCGATGACTTCATCAAAACTTTCTTCCTGCGCTTCCAGGATGTCAGCGCGCACGCGCGGCGCAATGCCCGCGTTGTTCACCAGAACATCAAGCCTGCCCAAACTTTCTTCCACTGTAGTGAGCAGCCGCTGCCGGTCGTCACCGCTCGATACATCCGCCTGAACATAGATTGAATCCGCACTGAGTTGGCGAATCTGGTCGAGGGCAGGCTCGACCTGCGGCAACACCCGTCTTCCCGAAATCGCAAGCGTGAAGCCCGCTTCCGCCAGCTTCATCGCAATCCCCAGGCCGATGCCGCGCGCGCCACCCGTGACCAGTCCTACCTTGTTCTGATTGCCCATGCTCAATCCTTGTTCGCAGGAAGATTCCTGGCGCTAAAAGAAGGTGTAGTAACTTGCGTCGGCCAACTTTGTGATCAGCAGCATGACTTCCAGGAGGTGATAATCCCCCCACATGCTCGACTCACCGCAGGGAATCTTTGCCGAGGGAGGTATGAAATCCCAACCGTTGGGACGATGATAAATGCTATGCAGAAGAAGCCCTTCGTGATCGGTTTGCGTGGAGAGATAGGGCTCTTGCAGCAGTCGTGCAACCACTGTTAGACCCGCTTGTTTGTAGTCTTCCCCTGCATCGGCAAGGACGTGCCCCAGGCGGATCAAGCCCTGTGCGGCAATGGCGCTGGCGGATGAATCGACGGGCTCAAAATCATTGTAGGGATCGGCCGCGCAGGCTCGCCAATCGCCCAGATGATGCAATAGTGGCGCGCCAGTATCCCAGTAGCAGATGCCGTCCAGAGCGCTCGCCTGATGAATGTAGAAATCGCAGGTTGCGCGCGCGGCACGCTCCAGCATCGCGGCGGCTGCGGATTTGGCGGGAATCCCCTCGATGCCGAATTCGCTTTCCGGGAGTGAAAGGATGAACTCAAGCTGCTCGGCAAAACCCAGCATGGCCCAGGCAAGCCCTCGCGTCCAGGTGGTGAATGGCGAATAACCCTGCTGCGAGTTGGGGCAGCGGAAGACGCCGCTCGCGGGATTGAAGATCGCCTCATGCGCAGTGCGCCCGCGCAATCCCGGCACATCGTAGTGATCCCGCCCTTCGCCGTAGTAGATGTTGTACTGCGCCGAGGTTTTGGCGTGGGTCAGCAAACGGGCAAGCAAATTGACGCTCTGATCCTGTTCGCCCAAAAGTTTGTGCCCCAGAACGTGGGCAAGCCCACAGATGCGCAGGGTCCGCAGGGTATCAATAAAAAGCGAGTGGTTGCCGTTGAAGGAATGGATGTAACCGAGCCCATCCTTGAGGCTGGTCCACCGTGCGGCTTGCACCGCGCCACTCACCTTCAACGCCAATTCATAAAAGCGCAACTCCCACTCATTTCGTTCGATGTGGCCGTCGAGCATGAGGCGGCGCAAATGGCCATAAGTGGAGATGTTGTTGAAGCCGTGGTCGTGGACGCCCGTGTGCGTCAGGTGTTCGGCCATATCCGCGGTCACGTGCCGCCGGGCCGCGGTCAGCAGATCCTGCTCGCCGGTCAGCTCAAAGCAAAGCAGGGCATTGCCATATTGGAATCCCTGTGTCCACTGGGTCCAACTGCGGGCCGTGTACCGCCCACGGGCAGTGAAGACGGGCGCGCCAGCAGAGGTGTTCCACCGCTGCTCAATCCGCCGCGTTTTATCTGAGGCAAGCTCGAGCGCACGTTTTACCTGCGGCATCAAAGCTTGCGGTGTTAAGGTCCCGATCAATTCCACGGATGTCCTCACAGGTGAAACTAAACAAACCGTTCGAACCGGTCGATGACCTGGGTCAGAATGGCATCGGGTTCAGAATCCCAAAGCGCGCGATTGAAAATTTCCACTTCGATGGGCCCCGCATAACCGGCCTGCTCCACAAGATGGCGCAGCTTTCGGTTGTCGATCACTCCATCGCCCATCAGGCCGCGCCCCATCAGCAGATCGGGCAGTGGCACCAGCCAGTCGGAAACGTGGAAGCCATAAATTCTTCCGGCCGATTGCGAAATCAACTCCGCGATCTTTGGGTCCCACCAGATGTGGAAGGTGTCGAGGATCACGCCGACTTCTTCCGCAGGGTAACCCGCCGCGAGTTCAAGCGCCTGAACGATGGTCACCAGCACGGAACGTTCCGCGGCATACATGGGATGCAGCGGCTCGAGTCCAATGCGAACGCCGCGTTCGCGGGCATAGGGAACCAGCGCGGCAATGCCATCCGCCACCATCTGGCGCGCTTCTTCCAAGCCGATTCCGGCGGAGCCGCCTACAACCATCACCAGCGAATCGGCGTTGAGCGCGGCAGCCTCATCCACGGCGCGGAAGTTGTCCTCAATCTTCTCTCTTCGCTCCCGTTCGGTTGGGGCAGGAAACATTCCCCCGCGGCAGATGCTGGAGACGTGCAACTGCGCGTCCTTCACCAACTGAACGCATGTAGCGAGGCCCGCATCCTTGATCTTATGCCGCCAAAGTGCGATTGAAGGGATGCCGTGCCGAACGCAGCCATCCACCGCCTCGGCCACGCTACAGCGATCCATGGTTATCTGATTCAGCGACAGCCTTGATCTCTCTGCCATGCAATTCGTTCCCAACTGGGACTGGTTTGACTGTGCCTGCTTCGATCAGGCCGCAGAAATTTCTGGCACGTCGATCCAGCGGCGCTCCTGCCACGACTTGAGTGCCAACTCCGCCAACTGCACACCGCGTGCGCCATCGATGAACGTATGTGGGAAAGGCGCATCCGCCGCGACATGGCGAAGGAACATCTCCCACTGCACCTTGAAGGCGTTGTCAAACTCGGTGTTATCGGGCACAACGGTCCATTGATCGCGAAACTGAAAAGGATTGGGCAGGTCCGGGTTCCACGTCGGTCGGGGCGTATTCACGCGATGCTGCACCTTGCAATCGCGCAGTCCCGCCACGGCGCTGCCTTCGGTTCCGTCCACCTGAAGGCTGAAGAGTTCGTCGCGATAGACGCGCGTGGTCCAAGATGAGTTGATCTGGGCAAAGATACCACCCTTCAACTCGAACATGCCGTACGCGGCGTCGTCAGCAGTGCATTTGTAGGGCTTGCCCGCCTCATCAAAGCGTTGCGGAATGTGGGTCGCGCCCGTGCAGGAGACGGCTTGGACAGTACCAAACGTGTGGTCAAGCACATACCGCCAGTGGCAGTACATATCCAGAATGATTCCGCCGTCGTCTTCCTTTCGATAGTTCCACGATGGACGCTGCGCGGGCACCAAATCCCCTTCAAAAACCCAATAACCGAACTCTCCGCGCACCGACAGGATGCGGCCAAAGAAACCCGAATCAATGAGACGCCGCAGCTTGCGGATGCCGGGCAGAAAAAGCTTGTCCTGCACCACGCCGTGCTTCATGCCCGCTTTTTCCGCGGCATGGGCAAGCTTGAGGGCGCTGTCCATTGTAATGGAGAGAGGCTTTTCGCAGTAGACATGCTTTCCCGCCGCGATTGCCGCCAGCACGTTCTGCTCCCGCATTCCCGTGGTACCGGCATCGAAATAAATGGTGTCGTCGGGGCTTTCGAGACTTTGAGCCAGATCTGTACTCCAGCGTGTGAGGTTGTGCGCCTCGGCAATCGCTTTCAACTTTCCTTCATTTCGACCGAGAAGAATCGGGTCCGGCATCACGACAGTACCGTCACCCAAAGCAACGCCGCCCTGCTTGCGGATGGCCAGGATCGACCGCACCAAGTGCTGATTCAGCCCCATGCGTCCGGTTACTCCGTTCATGATGATTCCAACTCTGCGTTCCTTCATGCGCGCTCCTCAATCCCTGATGGCCGTCCATGGGGACAACTGCGGAATCGTATCACACCGTTCAAGCCAGGTTAAAGTGAAAGAATTCGGAAATAGTCATAAATATATGAAATTTCTTGATATTATGGCGGCGGGGCGGGGAACGGATGGGCAAAGGAGTTCTGTTGGACCATTTTCCAGCGTTTCGAATTCTGGGGTCCAAAACGCAGATAAACTACCTCGAGACGGTAAATTTGCCTGCCCTGGCCCTCCCGATGGTTAGCGTCGTGCTAGGCTATTCAATCGCGCCATTCCAGGGCGTGAAAAGGCGCAGGACGAAGCCACTTCCGTGAAGTTCCGATTCGTTCGTGGCAGGCAGGTGTTTGCCGGCCCGGTTTGGGCGTTCCAGAATGGCACGGTTTCAGAAAGTCAGCAAGCATTCGGGGTCCTAAGTCTGGTAGTCGCCGAGGCGACTATATTTTAGAAAAAAATGACTTAGAGTTCAAAATGGGTGGAACCCTGGTGCTGGAGCTGAAAATGCAAATCATTGAAAAAAAGCTGGTTAACGTGATCATGGCGATTTTTTCATGTGCGGGAATGAGCAACCGACTATCTGTATGAAAAAAAATGGTTTATCGGAAAGTTGGGCGAAATAATGGTCGCCGGGCAAAAATGTAATGTGCTGAAAATAAGAGATTTAGTTTGATCCTTAGTGAAACCGTGGCGGCGGCAAAAAAAGATGTTAAAAATGCAGGTTGATCCGACTATCTTTATGAAAATAAAGGGGCATGCGACAAAGTGTCTGGTGCGAATTAGGTGTTTTTCGACCCAATACGCGAAGATTCCCATGACGCCCGCGTCAGGGTATAATCGCCCCGCGAATTTTGAGAGGAGATTTTCTCATGACGAAGGATTCTGAAATCAATCGCCGGGACTTTATCAAGACCACAGCGCGAACTACTGCGGGTCTTGCGGCCCTGGGGGGGATCAGCTTTTTACCCGGGCCTGAAAGAGTTTTTGGGGCCAATGATCGCGTGCGTATTGCCGTGGTGGGGTTGCGCGGGCAGGGATGGGCGCACGTCCGCCAATATGCCCAAATGCCCGGCGTTGAAATCGCCGCCGTCTGCGACGTGGATGAGAACGTCATGAACGGCCGCTTGAACGATATGGATAAGATGGGCATCAAGAAACCCGCCACCTACGTGGATCTGCGCAAACTTCTGGAAGATAAATCCATTGATGCCGTCTCCATCGCCACGCCCAACCATTGGCATTCGCTGCAAGCCATTTGGGCCTGCCAGGCCGGCAAGGATGTTTACCTGGAAAAGCCCATGTGCCACAACCCCTGGGAAGGCCGCCGGGTGGTTCGTGCCATGGAGAAATACAACCGGATTGTTCAGCACGGCACCAACAGCCGCTCCGGCGCGGCCATCATTGAAGGCGTACAGAAAATGCGGGAGGGAGTGATTGGGGATGTCTATCTCTCTCGAGGCCTCTGCTACAAGTGGCGCAAGTCCATTGGCCGCGCGGCACAGGAACCCGTCCCGGCAGGCCTTCATTACGACCTTTGGACCGGCCCGGCGCCCTTAAAGCCTTTCACCAAGAACCGCTTTCACTACAACTGGCATTGGGTGTGGGACACCGGTAACGGCGACTTCGGCAATCAGGGCATTCATGAACTCGACGTGGCGCGTTGGGGGTTGGGTGTAAAGTACCCGAACCGGATCGCGGCCATCGGCGCCCATGTGATGTTTGACGATGACCAGACCACGCCCAACGTGCTCAACGTCGCGTACCAATTTGACATGCCGGACGGAAAGAAGCGGTTGCTTGATTTTGAAGTGCGCCACTGGCATACCAATCACGAAGCCCAGATTGGCACGCCCGAATTCGGTGGCGGTGACGTCCCCGCGGCGCTCGGCAACACTGCGGGCGGCAGCGCCAGCAGAGGTCCGGAGAGCACCATCGGCAACATTTTCTACGGATCCCAGGGCTATCTGGCCATAAATGGCTATGACAGCTACAGGTCGTGGATCGGCGACGACCAGCAGCCCGGGCCCCACGCCACTGGAGATGGCAACAACTGGGCGAATTTCATTGCCTGCGTGCGTAGCCGCAAGAAGGAAGAGCTGAACGCTCCCATTGAGGAAGGGCTGATCTCCTGCACCCTGCTGCACCTTGGCAACGCTTCCTACCGCTTGGGCCGCGCTTTACAATTTGATCCCGAAAAGAAGGAAGTGATTGGTGACGAGGAAGCTTCGCGCTTGCTCCGCGATGGCGATCGCGGCTACCGCGCGCCATACATTGTGCCGGACGAAGTGTAGGGATAACGTCCGCGCCGATGCAAATGAATGATGCCGGGGATGAGATTTGTGCGAAGGGCAAGGCGTCCTTGGGGGTCTATTCCAATCGCTCCACGTGCCGGAGCGCGGGAAACAGTTTCATCCAGAGCAGCGCCACGGCGATGGTTCCCAATCCGCCCATTACTGCGGCAGGCATGGCGCCGAACCAGGCCGCGGTGATTCCACTTTCAAACTCACCAAGCTGGTTGGAGGCGTTGATGAAGAGGTAATTCACCGCGCCCACGCGGCCGCGCATTTCATCAGGCGTGCCGAGTTGCACCAGGGAGACTCGAATCACCACGCTCACCATATCCGCCGCACCCATGATGGCGAGGGCGATGAGCGAAACCCAGATCAAGCGCGAGAGGGCAAACACCACCGTCGCCAGTCCAAAGACAATCACTGCCTGGAACATTCGCATCCCCATGCGGCGCTTGATGGCGTGGCGGGCCAGCACGGCGGTCATAAGCAAGGCTCCCACCGCGGGCATGGCTCGCAATACACCCAGGCCCCACGGCCCCGTATGCAGAATGTCGCGGGCATAGATGGGCAGCAGTGCGGTGGCCCCGCCCAGCAGGACGGCAAACATATCGAGCGAAATCGTTCCCAGGATTGCCGGATTGTGGCGCACATACCGAACACCGGCGAAAATGGCATCCAGCGTGGGCGGTTCTTTGAGGGTCACCGGGCGGTCCAGTTGAATCGCTCCATTCAACATCCCTCCCACGAGCCACAACGCCGCCATCAAGGTGTAAGGCACGCCGGGCGCCACCGCATAGGCAATGCCGCCCAGGGCAGGTCCAGTGATCACCGTAATCTGAAACGCCGCGGAGGAGATTGCCGTGCCCTTTTGCAGCATTCCCTCCGGCGTTACGCCGGGCAGCAAGGCGGACGCCGCTGGACTTTCAAATGCCTTGGCGATCCCCATCACGGCGAGCGCGGCAAATATCTCTGGCGCCTTCAGCCATCCCGCATAGTTGCCCCAGGCCAGAAATGCCGCGGTTAGGCCTTCCACAATCTGGCAGAACTGCACCACGCGCTTGCGATCGTAGCGGTCGGCTGCGTGACCCGTAACAAAGACCAGAAGCGCCGAGGGGATGAACTGCACCAGCCCCACCATGCCCAGGGCAAAGGCGCTATTGGTGAGGGCGTAGATCTGCCAACCTACCGCAACGGTGGCGATTTGAAAGGAGAAGGTGGAAAAGCTGCGTGCACCGAGGAACAGAAGGAAAGGCTTGTGCCGGAACAGATCCTTGGAGGTGGGAGGCAATGCGGAAGACATCGATCAAATATAACATGCAGGGCGGGACGGAAGACCCTCAGGATGGATGGTAACAACTAGTCTTTGAAAAGGAATCCGTCAGCTCCGCGGCACTTAAATGAGCTTTCGGGTGAGAATGAAATGGCCGCGGACGTCGGAGAAATGACATCTGCTGACGTCCTTTTTGCGAATACAAGCTATAATCAGCACAATGCGACCGGAATTTGCGGCACTCAAATTTGAAGATCCGGGCAAAGCCGCGGGCAACCTGGAGCGTCTGGAGCAGCAGTTGGCTCCCACGCTGCTGACGCCCCTTGCTTCGCTGCTCTCCTCGTCACCTGACCCCGATGGCGCGCTGAACCTCCTGGAGCGCTACACCCAGGGCGCGCCAGCGCAGGTCCTGGCGGAACTCGCGCGCTACCCTGCCGCACTCTCCTATCTCATCGCCATTTTTGGTTATAGCGGATACCTGGCGGAGACGCTGCTATCCGAGCCGCAGCTGGTGGTGCAGTTCGCGCGCGACCGCAATTTCACCAAGTTGAAATCCAAAGAAGACCTGATGCAGGACTTCGCCCGTTTTTCCACAACCAATCCGGACCCGTGGCTGGCGGCTTTGCTGGCACGCTTCAAGCGCCGGAACTACCTGCGCATCGTGCTGAAGGATGTGCTGCGCCTCTCGACTTTGGGAGAGACCACGCTGGAGCTCTCCACCCTCGCCGACGTCATCCTTGCCGATGCCTACCTGTTTTGCGATCGCGAACTGGAGAAGCGCTATGGGCAGCCGACCTACCGCGATGCCCAGGGGCGCATTGTGCGCGCCGGGTTCAGCATTGTCTCCCTCGGCAAACTGGGTGGCAATGAACTGAATTACAACTCTGACATCGATCTCCTCTTCCTTTATTCCCACGATGGCGAGACGGCGGGCGGGAATGAGCGCGAATCGATCATCACCAACAAGGAATATTATGTGCATGTGGCGCATGCCATTACGCGCACCATCACCCAGGCGACAACCCAGGGCGAGGTCTTTCGCGTTGATCTGCGGCTGCGTCCCGAGGGAGAGCAGGGCGACCTGGCAATTTCCATGAATTCCGCCAAGGAGTATTACGAACACCGGGCGCGGGACTGGGAATTGCAGATGCTCATCAAGGCGCGTCATTCCGCCGGCGACGCTAAATTGACGCGCGACTTCCTGCGCAGCGTGGAGGAGTACGTTTACCGCTCGCCCGGGGATTTCGTGGCGGTGGAAAGCATTCTGCTTTCGCGCGAAAGGATTTCCAAGAAGCTGCGGGAAAGCCGCGGGCAGGCGATTGACGTTAAACGCCATCGTGGCGGCATCCGCGACATTGAGTTCCTCGTGCAATGCCTCCAGCGGCTGCACGGTTTGCAGGACCACTGGGTGAGATCCGGCGGAACGCTCTTTGCCCTGCGCAAACTGAATGACAAGAGCTGGCTTTCCAATCGGGATTACGCGGCGTTGACCTCCGCTTATGAGTTTCTGCGCAAGGTGGAGCACCGGATCCAGATGGAAGCGGGCCAGCAGAACCACCGGCTGCCCAGCGACCATGAAGCGCTTGACCGCCTGGGCCGCAGGATTGGCGTGGATGCCGAGCCGGGCGAACGTCCCGGCGAGGTCCTGCTGCGCCGGGTTCGCGAAGCCTTTGCCGTGGTGGATGAAATCTACCAGCGCGTCATCCATCCTGGTGATGCCACCGTGCCGGGGACGGCTTTTGAACTTAAACCTGCGCCCACCTTCCTGCCCGATGCCGGGCGTCAGTCCTTTGACTCGCTGCTCAGTTTTCTGGACGCCCAGGCGCCGGAGGTTGCCCGTGCCGTGCGTGAAGCGGATCTACCGGAGCGGGCGCGGCGGAATACTGTGCGCTTGCTGACCGCCATTGCCAGCTCACCGGAACGGTTTTCCACTGTACTCTCCAAGCCGGCCGTCCTGCGGCGGGCCATTTCCGCTGCCGGTTCCAGTGCCTATCTTACAGAGCTGCTGGTTCATCATCCCGAAGATTTGGAAGTCCTCGATTCCCCGGACCCTGCGCCTTCGGATGGCGCTGCCGGACAGTTGGAAATCGGTTTGGAATCTACTGGCATGCCTGAAGCCTATGCCTGGGCGTCGGAAGCGGGACTCGACCTGCGCGAAAAGATGGCCATCCTGCGGCGGCATTACCGCTCCCGTCTTCTGGAATTGGGCGCAGTCGACCTGGTAAGCGGCGGCTCTCCCTTTGCCATGCTGAAGCGCTGGACGGTGAATGCCGCGCGTTGCATCTCCAGCGCCCAGGTGATCGCACTCAATTCCTGCATGCAGGAAAAGCTGGCGGCGGGCGGTGATGTGCCCTTTGTCATTCTGGGTATGGGACGCTTGGGATTGAGTGAGTTTGACCTGGCTTCTGACGCCGACCTGGTTTTTGTGGTGGGATCGCAGGCGAGCCGTGAGGGCATGGAAGATTGGACCCACCTGGCGGAGAAGACGATTGAAATCCTCTCCAGCTATACCCGAGATGGCACGGTATTCCCGGTGGATACGCGCTTGCGGCCACGCGGCCATGAAGGTGAATTGGTGACGACCCTGGAAGGGTTGCTCAGCTACGTTGGCGAGGATGCTCAGGCGTGGGAGTTGCTCACCTATTTGAAGGCCAATCCATTGGCGGGAAACCGGGAATTGGGCCGGACTGTGGTGGATCGGCTCCAGGCAGCGATTCACCAGCGGCTTTCAAGCTGTGACGACTTTGAAGGCCAGATGCACCAGATGCGACGGCGGCTGGAAAAGGAAGTGGCGGTTCCCGGCAGTAACACCAAGACAGCGGTGGGGGGGTATTACGACGTCGACTTTGCGGTTTCCTACACGCGGTTACGCCAGCACGTGACGGCCCTGCCCGGGGCCAATATGGCGGAGCAGATTGCCGCCCTGCGTGCGGCGGAGGCAATCTCCGTGGAGGATGCTGACGTCTTAACCGAGGGGGCGGGCTTCCTTCGCTCCGTTGACCACATTGTCCGGTTGGTAACGGGAAAGGCGCCGAACGGCTTGCCGGAAAATGCCGCTCACGCCGAGACAGTTGAAAGCATTGCTGAGCGCTGGGGGCTGATTGCCGGGCGAGAGACGCTCGCGGGGAAATTGCACGACACACAACAGCGTCTGCGGTATGTCTACCGCCGCCTTGTGGGTTCGGAATGAAAGTGGCTAGTGGTTAGTAGCTGGGCGCGGCATGCCCCCATGCCAGCCACCAACCACCAACCACTAACCACAGTTGTTGTCTTACCAGTCGCGCCGCCGGCCGCCGCCACCACCGCCGGAGTTTCCGCGGCCACGCCCGCCGGCACCACCACCGCCGCCGCCCCCAGGACGACGATTCCCACCGCCGCCTCCGAAGTCATTGCGCGGAGGACGGGCTTCATTTACCGTCAACCGCCGCCCCTGCAAGGATTGGCCATTCAGGCCGGCGATGGCCCGCTCCATGTCCTCGCCTTCAGCCAGTTCGATGAATCCGAATCCCCGCGATTGTCCGGTGACTTTATCGCGAATGACTACGGCCGAAGCTGCCTGAAAACCCGCACCACTTACAAACTCACCCAGTTCACTGTCTGTCACTTCATGGGGAAGGTTCCCCACGAATAGCTTTTGCGGCATGAGATGCTCCCATGGCGAGGCAGCTTCGATCTGCCACCTTCGCCTTCTAATTTGACCGGCCCCGTCTATTGGTGGACCCTGGCGCCATGCGGACCCCGATGCTTCGAAACATAAAAGCGCGAGACCCGGCATTGCGGCTGGCCAATGAGTCAATGAAAACCCTTCCCCCGCCTCGACGGGAGATGATTCCATCGCGCTCACTGGTTTCAATGCCTATGCCCGTTACGTCTTGTCATTACCCGTTCCGGGAATAGCAATCTGTGAATCAGCGGAACCACAAGATAACCACAACCCCGCCCCATGCCGCGGGTCGCATGAGCGAATCCTATTGAACCGGATGGCTGCTGTGAAACACGGCGGTATCCCCAAACTGCGAGGGGGATTCTAGCATGCATTTTGTCCTGGGAAAGGAAAAAAGCAGCAGGAAGGCTACACCCAGTCAAGCGTGCTTCGGGTGGGCGATTCGCGAAACGCCCCCGGTATCGGTAATCGGGGATCGTGTTGCCGTCCCTTTGCAGCGGTGGTTATGCGCCGCCATGGCAAGGTGCACCCACCGCTACTGCCCGTGCCGGCCTTAGCCTTGGCGCCACAACGGCATCACTCTCGATATCAGCAAGCGTGGCGCCCGCTAGCCTGCCGGCCCGGCCCGGACTCATGCGCCCGGCCGGCGCAAGCTATAATGGAGGAAGACTTGGAACTTGCGCGTTGACGCCTGGCAACCCATAGGGCATATTTTGAGAGGCCATGCGGTCGGATTTGGAAATGGGGGCAATCACAAGCTTGATGAGTCCCGGCAACTGCCCGCACATTAACTTGACTGTGGTCCTTCTTACAGAAAAGCGATCCACATGACGGAAAGCGCAGTCTCAAAGGCAAATTTCGCAGGTCTGGAGGTGGTGACGTTTGAGAGTCGCCGCGCTCCGGAAATGGCAACCCTGATTACCCGCTTTGGGGGTGTGCCGCGCGTGGCTCCGGCCCTGCGCGAGGTTCCGCTGGAGGAGAACGCCCCGGCATGGGAGTTTGGCGAGGCCTTGTTTGCGGGGCAACTCGATGCAGTCATTTTCATGACAGGCGTGGGGGCTAGCCGCTTGTTCGCGTTACTGGAAACGCGCCACGCCCGCGAGGCAATCGTTCGAGCTCTTGGTGGAACCATCGTGGTGGTGCGGGGATCCAAGCCGGCCAATATTTTGCGCGAATATCAGGCGTTGATCAATATCATCGTCCCTGAGCCCAATACCTCGCATGAAATTTTGGGAGCATTGGATAACAACACCGCTGGATTGACCCTGGCGGGCAGCCGCGTGGCCTTGCAGGAATATGGCGTGCCCAATGAAGAGTTTCTCTCCGCGCTGAAAGTTCGCGGAGTTCAAGTCATGCGCGTTCCGGTGTATCAATGGACGCTCCCGCTGGATATTCGACCCCTTCGCGATGCTATCAAAGCGCTGATCGAGGGCCGTTCGCAGGTGGTGCTGTTCACCAGTGCCGTGCAGGTTGAGCATCTTCTGCAGGTGGCAAGTCAGGACGGCGTGAGGGAACAACTGCTGCAAGCTTTGCAGCAGGTCGTGGTGGCTTCAGTCGGCCCCACCTGCAGCGAAAGGCTGGCAGCGCACGGGATCGCCATTGACCATGAACCCGTCCATCCCAAGATGGGGCCGCTGGTGCAGGAAACTGCGTTGCGAGCGAAGGAAATCATCAAAAACAAGTGCGGGGTCCGGAGTCCGGAGTCCGAAGTCAGGAGTAATCCATTGCAAGTTTCCGATTCCCAAGCCCCGAGGCCCCAGTCCCGCGCCTGGGACCACTCCCGTTTCATGAAGGCCTGCCGTTTTGAAGCGGTTGATGCCACTCCCATCTGGCTGATGCGCCAGGCGGGCCGATATATGCAGGACTATCGCGATCTGCGCGCGCGCGTGCCGTTCCTTGAGCTGTGCAAGGGTCCCAGCCTGGTCTCTGAAGTCACGGTCACTGCGGCGGATAAACTGGGCGTGGATGCCGCCATCATCTTTGCCGACCTGCTGCTGATTGTTGAGCCTCTCGGTTTGCACCTGGAGTACGGCAAAGGCGAAGGGCCTGTGATCAGCCCGCCAGTTCGCGAGGCGGCAGACATTGACCGCTTGAAAGAAGTGACGCCGGAAGACTCACTTGCCTATTTCTACGAAGGCATTCGTCAAACCCGCAAAGACCTGAATCCCCGCCTGCCCCTGCTGGGATTTGCCGGCTGTCCTTTCACCCTGGCTTCCTACCTGATTGAAGGTGGCGGGTCCAAAAACTATCGTTACACCAAAGCCCTGATGTACCGGGATGCGGGCGCGTGGCGGGCGCTGATGGAACTGCTGGCGCGCAACCTGGCCCGCTACATCAACGCGCAGATCGATGCCGGCGTGCAGGCGATTCAAGTGTTTGACACCTGGGTGGGCTGCCTCGGTGTGGCGGACTACCGCGAGTATGTCCAGCCGTACACCCGCATGATGTTGCAACTGGTTAAGCCCGGAACGCCTGTTATCCACTTTGGAACCGGCACGGGCATGCTGCTGGAAGCCATGCGCGACGCCGGTGGCCACATCATCGGCGTCGATGCGCATGTGGAGATCGATGAGGCCTGGAAACGGCTTGGCAACGGCGTGGGCGTGCAGGGGAATCTTGACTCCATCGTGCTCTATGGGGAACAGGAGTTCATCCGCATGCGCGCCAAACGTGTGCTGGACCAGGTTGGTTACCGCCGCGGCCACATTTTCAACCTCGGTCATGGCCTGCTGCCCGACACGCCGTACGATAACGTGCTGGCGCTGGTCAAGATGGTGCACGACATCAGCAGCGAAGAGATCGCCAAAGGGATCCATCCCGCGGGTTAAGAGGGAGCATCAACAATAGAACCCTGACCTTCTACTTTTGCCCTTTGCCTTTTGACTTGCGTTTTTAACCTGGAACCGAACTACCACGATCCCCATCCTGAGGCGACTGTGGAGATGGTTTTCAAGATAATACGAAGGTCGAAAAGCATGGAGGCGTTTTGCAAATAGTAGAGGTCATACTCCAATTTGAGGAGATTGTCCTCCTCGCTGGCGGCATATTTGCAACGCACCTGAGCCCATCCCGTGATGCCGGGGCGCACCAGATGACGCAATGAGTAGACGGGGTACTTGCTTTGCAGGGCTTCAACAAAGACCCGGCGTTCAGGGCGCGGGCCCACAAAGCTCATCTCACCCTTTAGAACATTCCACATCTGGGGAATTTCATCGATACGGAGTTTGCGCAGCCAAAAGCCCACACGGGTAACACGCGGATCGTTGGGCGATGCCCAGACGGGGCCGGTGCCATTCTCCGCCTGGTCAACCATGGTTCGCAGTTTATAAACGCGAAAGGTCTTCTCCCCTTTACCCACCCTTTCCTGAGAGTAGAACACCGCGCCACCATCCTGAAGTTTGATGAGGATCGCCGCGAGTCCCACAAGGGGGAAGCCCAGAACCAGGCCCATGAATGCCAGGCAGATATCCATCAGCCGCTTGATGACCTGGAAGCTCTGCTCGTTGACCGAACGGAAACCCTCGGCCGTGGCAACCCAGCGCTCATCAATAAAACGGGCAGGCAGCCGCTCCGCAAATTCGGACCACAGACGCGGCAGATTCCACACCATGACGCCTTTAAGGCGAAGCGCGGCGGCCCTGCGAAGCGTAGCAGGATCAAGGGAGTGGCCTGCCAGGATGACCAGATCGTACTCATCCTCGGCCGTGGATGCTTGGTGTGGTTCCAGCCGGCCCGATGCCTCCGCCAATCCTGCCTCCGGATGCCAGACGCGAGTTTGGGAATGCGGGGAAAACTCACGGATCAGTTGACGGGCCAACTCCATGGCGTCGGCATTTCCCATCAATAGGACGGCCAAACTGCGGCGGCGCAGGCGGATAAAGACAACCAATCGCCAGGTAAGAAGCGCGAAGATATAGAGAGCGTTGGCAATAGCGAAGATGCCGCGGCCAAAGCGGATTTCAGGGGCAAAGAAGAACAGCAAGGATGTGGAGCTGGCCGCAATCAGCACGCCCAGAAGCGGCCGGCGCAGGTTCTCTGCTGAACTCGCTTCCGGCTGCACTTCGTAGGACCTGGTCAGGTAGAAGCAGAGCGGGTAGATCATCAGGCAGAGAATCCATGCGGTGCTGTATTGCCCGAACAGTGGCCAAATTTCGCTGCGGCGAATGTAGGATCCCGCCAGGATGCAGAGGGAAAGCAGGATTAGATCTCCCACCAGCAGGGCCAGTTTGGCTTTGATTCTTACCGGGGCTTGCATGGGGTTCCAGGGCTCTCCTTCAACGAGCAGCCAATCCCTTCAATAGCGTTTCGTACTGCTCCACCACAGCCTGCGGCGAATAACACCGGGCCATGAATTCCGCGCCACTTCGGCCCAGGCGTTGGCGTGAGGCGGCATCATGATACAACGCGGTGAGCGCATGGCAAAAGTCTTCCACATTGCCCGGAGCGGTCACCATTCCGGCCCCACTGCTGCGCAAAACCTGTGCCAGATCAGAGTTCTCATCCATACTTGCCACAACCGGACGGGCAGCGAGCAGGGAATTATAGATGCGGCCGGGAAACGATGTCCTGCCCACACCCGGCTTTGACGTCATGACGAAGACGTCCGCCGTGGCCAGCATTTCCGGAAGCACCTCGCGGGGCTGCGTTGGTAAAAACCGCATGTTGGTAAGCCCCCGTTCGCGGGCAAGGTAAACCAGGTCCGCCTGCTTTGACCCGCCGCCGATCACCATAAATTGGAGATCGGGAATGGTGGCCAGCCGGGCCGCCGCTTCCACCAAAAGTTCGGTGCCATGAGTGTAGCCGATGTTGCCTGCATACATTACAACGAACTGGTCACCAAGCTCATGGCTCTGGCGGAACGAGTTGGCACGGGGCAGAGGAGCTACGGCGGTGGTATCAACGAAGTTTGGAATGGTCACCATTTTGCCCCGGTCGATCCCCTGGGCGGCAATGGCCTCGGCAAACGACTCGGTAATGACGCTAATCCGGTCACTGCCGCGATAGATGCGTCTCATCAGCCCGCCCATGGCGCGCGTCATCCAGCCCGGTTTTACTTCCTGGCTGGCTAGATAGGCGTCAGGAAACAGATCCTGGGCATTGTAAACCACCGGGCAGCGGCGCAGGGCTTTGAGGATTAGGGCATTGAATCCCAGCCAGAAGGGAGGCGAAACCACGATGAGGGCATCAGGGCGCTTGGTGAGCAATCCTGCGGCGAGACTGGTGAATGTAAAGCTGCCGTAGTTCAGAAGCTTGGCAATCTTCCCTGAGGATTTCGGGAATGCCCAGCACCGGATCACCTTTACGCCTTCGATGACCTCCTTCCGGAATGGCCGTCCCACATAACCCGGCGGGACGCAAGGAAGTTGATAATGTGGCGTACCCGCAAGCACCGTCACCTGGTGTCCGCGCGCGGCAAGCTGCTGTGCCAGGCCGGTGATAACGATGGCATTGCTGGTGAATTCCGGAGCGTATTGGATGCTGAGAATCAGAAGGCGCAAAGGTTTCTTGTATCCCGAGCCCGGGCGGAGCGGCTGCGGTTAAGGTCTCCTTTCCGGAGGATTGACCTCAGCTTTGCGCCTCGAAGCGGTCGGGGCAAGCTGCTGGAAGAGCTGATGGACCTTTTCCGCGCCCTGCGGCCAGGAAAACCGCGTGGCACGCTTCACCCCGCGGGCCGAAAGCGTTTCCCGAAGGGACGGGTCCGAAAGCACCTCAAGGATTCCAGCGGCTATATCCCGGGAATCTTCGCCGTCAAACAACACCGCCGCGTCGCCGCAGATGTCGCTCATGGGACGGCGCCGGCAGCAGAGAATCGGCGTCCCGCACGCAAGCGCCTCAATCAGCACCGTGCCGCAAGCTTCCAGCAGCGATGGAAACACAAAACAGGTGGCATGGCCGAAGAGCAATGGCATGTCTTGGTGGGGAACATAGCCGATGAACTTCACCCGGTCCGCGCAACCTTCGTCCGCGAGCAGCTTCTTCACCTTGCCGATGTATTGAGCGTCCCACACCTCGCCCGGTATTACGAGCGGCAAGGTGACCTTTCCCGCTTTCACCAGGGAGACGTAAGCTTTGGCCAGATTCAGCAGATTACCGTAGCCCGCCAGGCGTGTGACGGAAAGAATGTAGGGCGGCTCAAATCCCAACCGCTCGCGCAACAATGCGGCGGAACCGGCCTCCGGGGGACGGAAGCCCTCCGTGACGCCGGGGTAGCTGACCACGATCTTCTCCGGCGCAAGGTGGAAGCGCTCCACCAGGAAATCCTTTTCCCAATCGGAAATGGCAATGATTCCCCGGCTGCGGCGCAGGGAAAATTCCGTCATCATCCGGATCAACCAAAGCCGCATTCGCAGGTGCAGCGGGTTGGGAAATTTCCCGGCAAAGAAGGGCTCCACATTCTGCATGATGATGATGCTGGGCTTGGGCGAGAGAACAATGGCCATGTTTTGCGTGGTGTAAACAGCATCCACGCGCTTGGACTTCAGAATCCACGGGAAGATTAACTGTTCCCAGGCTACCCGCAACGCCCCGGATTTTGGAGCTCGTTCCGGCACGTGAACTTGGAAATTCGCCTGTCGCACATCCAGTTCTCCCGCTTTCGCGGCGGGAAGGAAAACCTCGTACTGATTAGTGTGGTCGATCTCGGCCAGGTGGGGAAGCAGATTCTTCAGATAGGTATGGCTGCCGTAGGACGTGGCCGTGAGCCCGAGAATGGCGATCTTCATTGTTCCGTCCACTTCAGCCCGAACCGAACCCCCACCATGGGGCCGCCTGAAGCGAGTGCGCCTAACTGTAATCCCTTGAGCATGATGAGTCGGTCTCAGGTTGATGGTTTGAGGAGCCAAGCCAAATCAGCACGCAGGTGCGGCAGCAGCCGCGCCAGTGCCATCCATGCGCGCGCACAAAACCTGCATGGCCACATGGAAGAGCATCATGTGGATGTCCTCAACCTTCTGCATATCGTGAACAGGAACATGCACCGGCACCTGGGCAAGGCTCGCCAGCTTCCCGCCGCTGAAGCCCGTCAGCCCCACCGTGATGGCGCCCTGTTGATTCGCGTATTCAATGGCCTTCAGAACATTGGGGGAATTTCCACTGCCGGAAATGGCTATCACCAGGTCGCCCGGATGCAGGAAATTCTTGAGCTGCTCAACGAACACGTCCACGTAGGAGACGTCGTTGGCGTACGCGGTGAGCGTGGCCAGATTATCATTCAGGCTGATGACGCGAAAGCGCTTCTCGCGGCCGTAGGAGACGCCCTTATTCAAATCGCCCGCGGCATGCGAGGCGCTGGCGCCGCTTCCGCCGTTGCCCATCAGAAAGACCTGCCGCCCATCGAGATATGCGCTCTCCAGAAGCTGCAGGAATTTCTCCGCCGCGTCGGTGGGAATCGCGTCCAGAGCCTCCTTGAGGCCCTTGGTGTAATCAAGAAACTGTTGGCGAATCATGCATTTTCTCCCTGCTTGGATTATTCCTCATCGAGCCAGGAAGGGCAAGCCCGGCGAAACAGGCCAATCGGTGATTTGCGTTGTGTGGATTCCGACTCTTGCGCTCGATCGCACACACGGAATTTGGAGTCCGGAGATTGCAGGTCTTAACTCCGCCAATTTTTCCTGACGCATCCCCTCGGTCGCGTGTAGTATTACGGGCGGGCTGGCTCTGCTTGAACGGGGCTGACGGAAGAACCAAAACCAATCTTAGGGGGACTCGATGAGATTAGCGGGCAAGGTGGCCATTGTCACTGGCGCGGCGCAGGGTATTGGCCGGGGAAGCGCAATCCAATTTGCGAAAGAAGGGGCGAAGGTCACCGTGGCGGATCTCCAGGCGGAGCAGGGCCAGGAGACGGTGCGCCTGATTGAAAGCGCGGGCGGCGAGGCGATCTTCGTTCTTACCGATGTTTCAAAGGAAGCCGACGTCCGCAATATGGTGGAGAAGACGGTGGAGCGTTGGGGCCGTGTGAACGTCCTGTTTAACAACGCCGGTTACGCAACGGTGAAGCTGGTGGAAGATACCACGGAAGCCGAATGGGACCACCTGATGGCGGTAAATTTGAAATCCATCTTCTTTGGCGTGAAGTACGTTGTGCCCATCATGCGCAAACAGGGCGGCGGAGCGATTCTGAACATGGCGTCGATCAGCGGCTTGACGGGCCAGATGCGGACGCCGGGCTATGTGGCCTCAAAGGGCGCGGTGGTGATGCTCACCAAGTCCCTGGCGCTGGATTATGGCTGTGACAACATCCGGGTGAATTGCGTCTGCCCCGGCATTACCGACACGCCGGCCCTGCGGAAGCACATCGACGCCGCGGCTGACCCTGAAGCGCTGATCAAGGAACGCTTGACGCGTGTCCCCCTCGGTCGTTTCCTGACTCCAGAGGACATTGGCAAAGCGGCGGTCTACCTGGTTTCCGATGACAGCGATGGGATTACGGGAATCGCACACCTTGTGGATGGCGGGTTGCTTGCCGCAGCCGAGTATAGCTCAACCTGGCTGCCCAAAAAGCCGGAGTGATGGAACAATAGGCAGGAAGCGGAAGGCGGTAGGCAGCAAGCCTGAATTGCCCGTTGTGGTCCTATCGCCTTCCCTTTAGGAACGAGAGGTTTCTACTTTTGGGAATGGTACGTGACGCCGAAGCCCAGGCGGATGCGGTTCTGGGTGTTGTTGCCGTTATTGGGCAGGAAGGATTGGACGAAGTCTGCCTCCACGGCTCGAATGGCGATGTGCTTGGTAATGGAGATGTCCAATCCCCCGCCCACCTGGTATGAAAATGAGCTGGCATGCGAGTCCAACCCTGTTGTCTTCGGGAACAGGCTGCTCATTCCGCGCGCGCCGCCCGCCAAAGCTTCCGCGAAAATCCTGCTTTCATGCTTGGACTTGGTATTCAGGCGGTAGGTGTAACGGGGCCCGACCATCAGGTCAACTTCATTCAGGCCCAAACCGGGAGCAATGCGGGAAACATGCTCGCCCGTCAGGTTCATGGCAAGTCCGAAGCCGCGGTAGAAGGTGAGACCGCCATCAAGGCTGGCGCCCTGCATCCAGAAGCTGCCCCCGCTGGGCGCCACCTGTCCCTGTTCAGTGGAGTAGGTGGCTGCCATATCCGTGGAAGTCCACTGGAAATGTGATGGCGGCGGAGTTTTATCCTGGGCGCGTGCCATTGAGCCGCCCAGGGCGACGATCCCCACCAGTAGCGCACCTGCTAGATACGTTGTTCGCATTTTTGGATCTCTCCCTTTACTCCACGGTGAAGTTGACGGTGGTGGTGTGCGACAGAGCTCCGGACGTCGCGGTAACAATCACCGAATAGTTTTTCTGTTGTTGCCCGAAATAGCCGCTGCCGCCACCGCCGCAGGCTGTAAGTCCGAGAACGGCGCAAGTTGCCACCATCAAGAGAAGCATCAGCCCTGCGAATCGTCCCGCCTTTCCTTTCGCCCGCCGCAACCTCCTGCCGAAAGGCAACAGGAAAATCCCGCCAACCATGGCCAGGGTCATTCCCCGTCCAATGGGATTGGACCGGATGTTAGCGGCAATCTGGTTGGCAAGTTGAATGGTCAGCGTGTCGGCGTTGCTCGTTGTGCCCGCCGCCAGTGTCGCGGGCGCAAATTTTGCGGTGGCACCGGTGGGCAGGCCGCTGGCTGAGAACGACACCGCCGACGGGAAGGTGGCGCTGAGGGTCGGAACCACCTGGATGTTGAAGTTCAACGATCCTCCGGGCAGAATCGCCGGCGAAGCGCTCTGGCCCGCGGGAATGGAAACACTCACGCTAAAATCCTCCACCGTCTCGGTAACTGGCGAACTGGGGAGGCTGACGTAATTGACGTCACCGCTGTAAACCGCAGTGATGGTATGTCCTCCAAGGGCGAGGTTCGACGTCGTGTAAGTCGCCGTTCCCTGCGCGAGCGATACTGAAGCTAACTGCGTTTGCCCGTCAACGAAACTGACCGTCCCGGTCGGTGCGGCGTTCGCGGATGTCACGTTGGCCGTGAACGTAACCGGGTTTGCGGCGAAGACTGGATTCACAGAGGAGATGACCGTAACTGTCGCCCTCCCCTTGTTGACGGTTAATGAGGAGGTGGCACTCACCGATTGGTAATCCGCGGGATTCGTCGGCGTGAAGGTTACACCAATTGTATAAGTGCCCGGCGCCAAGATCGTCGCCGCGGTGGCTGCGCTGGCGCTCCCGCCCGTTGGGGTCTCTGTGTACGTGTAATTGCCGGGAACGGTTGACGGTCCATTCAGGGCAATGGCATTTGTCAGCACGCTGAGCGTGGTTCCATAAGAGATGGCAGTTGTCGGGTTCCAATTGAGTGTGGGCGTGACCTTGTTGATCTGCTCGGAGATCGGTGAGCTGGTCAGCGTCAGGAAGTTGGCATCACCGCTGTAAGTGGCGGTAAAGGAGTGCGGGCCCACTACAAAGTTGGAGGAAGTGTACGTTGCCACACCCGCTGTAAGCTGAATGGAAGCAAGCAGCGAGGCACCGTCATAGAAGGTTACACCTCCGGTGGGCATTCCCACGCCGGACGACACGTTGGCAGTCAAGGTAACCGGGGTCAATACCGCGGCCGGGTTGGCCGAAGAATTAAGCGTAATCACCGGCGTCGCTTTGTTGACGACAAATGAATCCGTGTTGTTGCTGGTGAGGTGATTCGCGTCAGGATTGTAAGTCGCCTTGATCGTATGCCCGCCTACGGTAAGCGTGCTCAGCGTTACGGTGGCCAAGCCATTTGAATTCAGCGTTGCGTTGCCCGCCAGTGTTGTACTGGTCGTCGTGTCGATAAAGGTCACGGTTCCAGCGGTAACCGGGTTGCTGCCGGAGAGGACGGTGGCAGTAAACGTCACCGGCTGACCATAGGTTGAGGTCCCTGACCCCGAATCCGCAAGCATGGTCACCGTGGGATCAGGCTCACCCATGCCGCTCGCGGAAACCTGCTGGGTGCTGTTGGCATTGTTCAGCGAATTGTTGGTGGTGGTGATTCCGGCGCTCAGGCTGCCATACGATTGCGGCGTGAAATTCACCGCAACGTCGCAGGCCGTGCCTGCCAGCAGGGAGGTGGCAGAAGCACAGAGATTTCCGTCACTGGTGTTTTCAGAGAAGTTGAGTGTGTAAGTCGGGTTTGCGGAAAAGTTCAGATCCTGATTTCCCAGGTTGGTGACGGTGGCAACCTGCGGGCTATCGGAACTCTTTGACCCGACGTTGGTGTTGGCAAATGAAAGGGATGCTCCCGCGACGGGTACCTCCACAATGCGGTTGTTGGGCGAATCCGCGATAAAGATATTTCCGTAGGGATCGACACTTGCTCCAAAAAAGTTTGAACTCAAGGCCGGGGGACTCGGCAGTCCATTGACGCTGACTACGGATACCACGCCTGCCGTGGTTGTCTCCACGACGCGACTGTTTAATGAATCCGCAACGTAGATATTCCCCATGGCATCCACGCCGACGCCCTCGGGGAAATTGAAGGTGATACCCGCAGGGCTGAATAACGATGCGACGCCCGCTGCCGTTACCTGGACCACGCGATTATTGGCCCGGTCGGCGATGTAGATTGTGCCATTCTGATCTACTGCCAGGCCGCTAAGACTATCGGAGGCGATGACGTAACTTCCCGTACCGATCACCGATCCGTAGCCCGAAGAAGTCGCTCCGGCCACAACCAGTGATGACACCTCAACGACGCGGTTGTTGAGGTAATCGGCAATATACAGATTTCCCGCGCCATCAAAATTAAGCGCCGCGGGAAAGTATAGAACCTGGCCCGACGAGGGCGTTGTGGGCAGGCCATTAATGGTGAGGTGGGAAGCAACTCCGCCCGGCGTCACCACCACAATGCGGCTATTGGTATAATCCGCAATGAAGAGATTTCCGGCCCCGTCGAGGGCGACTCCGGTGACTTGCCCCAAAGTCAGGGAACCCGTGCTGACCACGGTTCCAATTCCTCCGCCCGCCGGCACCTTCACCACATTCGAACCCGTATAATTTCCGACATACATGTTTCCCGAGCCATCCAGCGCGGTCTGGAACGGGAAGCTCAGCGTCGCACTGCCGGTGCTGATCACGCTTGCCGTGCTCGGAGAGAGGGCGGCCACGGGAGCATCGGCAAAGGCGTAAATGGGAACGGTGAGGACCGGGTTCTGCGGCACCGAGTTGTCATAGAGCACCAGCGCGCCCCGGCGCAAGCCCGGCGCAGTGGGCAGGAACTGTACATTTACATGGCAGGTGGTGTTTGTCGTCCCGGTGGCGCAGGTGGTTCCACTGGGCACCACGGTAAAATCAAGATTTGCCATGCCCGTGGTGTAAACCTGATACGCGGGATTCCCCAAAGTCGTTCCCGACGGCACATTAAACGGAATTGTCTGCGTCACCCCTGTTGAGGCACCGAATTGTACGTGGCCGAATGATACGACGGTTAACGATGCGGAAGCGGTGAAGGCGTTCCCCGTGTCTGAAACGCTGTTGTTTTTCACTCCCGCGGTGGTTCCCGTCACATTCACGGAGAAGCTGCACGATTCGTTGGGGACAGCAAAGCTAAGCCCGGCAAGACTGATGGAGGAAGATCCTGCCACGGCGGTGATGGTCGTGCCCGTGCAATTTCCTGTCACCGCGGATACCCCGTTGGGCGATGCCACCACGAGGCCGGCGGGAAGAGTGTCCGTGAATGCATCTGGGGTGGGGGCGTTATCACTGAGCTGGAAGGTTAATGACGTTGTTCCATTCAGCGGAATGCTGGCCGCGCCGAAGGTGGTGGTGAACGACGTAACCTGGGCGAACGCCGTCCTTTCGCCCGCCACAATGCCCAGCAGCATCAGCGCCGCAACAAGGGTTGCGCCCCGGGTTCGAAGCTTTGAGCCGAGCATCTTCGTGATGTGCGAGATGGAACTCCGCAAGTGGCGTGTTGGCCGGCGGGTTCCGGAATCAGGGGTGGGGTTGGCGATGTCGCACATCGTAAAGGCTCCTTTGCCTCAGGCAATTGTTTAACTTGGGCAAAACTATAGTACTCAATTTTGCGGAAATCCGCATGGGTGAAACAGGCGGCCCCAGGTGAAACTGATTGGATGCAATCTTCCCGGCGCCGCGTTATCCGAAGAAAAATTGATTGTCCCAGGGCACGGGCTTGGTGAATCGGGCGATGTCTTATACACTCTGGGGCAAGGCACGGCCACGGGAGAATGCTTCGTGAAGATCACCATTGATGTTGACAAGCTGCTGAAGGAGGGGCGCATCTCCAGCGAGGAGTACGCGCGCCTCAAATCCCTTGCCCAAAGTGACACCCGCCGCCTGGGGTTCAACGTTCTGGTGGCTTTTGGGGTTTTTGCCACGGCGCTGGGCACCATGGCTTTGGTCCCTTCCGGCATCACGGCGCTGGTTCTGGGCGCGGCACTTTGCGCTGCCGGCGTCTGGTTGCGCTCCACCAAGTTTGCCAAGGAGTGGCGACTGCTGGGGTGGACGTTCCTTCTGGTGGGGTCCATCACTACGCTTGGCGGCATCTACTATGAGCTTCCGGAGTCCGCCCACAAGGCGATCCTAGCCGCGGCGGATTCCCTGGGGAATTTCGTTGAGCACTACACCTTCTTTAGCCTTCTCGTGATCAGCCTTGTCTTCCTTGGCGCCTCGATATTGGCTCGGAACGGCATCCTGGTGGTAATCTCGGTGCTGACGCTCTCCGCCGCCGTCGGAGCTGCAACCTTTTACGGGCATGCTGAGTACGTTCTGGAAATCACCAAGCCAACGATTACGCTCTGCCTCTTCGGCGTCCTTAGTTTCGCTGCCATGTACTTGAGCCGGCGCGTTCCCCTGGAGTATGAGCGGCTCGCCATCATCTACTCTTACACTTCGCTCATCCTGGTGAATTTCGCTTTCTGGGTGGGGTCCTTGTGGGGCGATAAGTTTGGGCATTGGGTGGTGAATTACGGCATGCTCCACTACGAAATTCCCGATTGGGTGTTTGCCATCGGTTGGGCCGTGGGCTTACTCGCGGCGGGCGCGTGGGCCGTGCGGAACAACCGGCGCTGGGTGGTGAATCTTACCACCGTCTTCGCCGCCATTCACTTCTACACCCAGATCTTTGAGCGCCTCGGCGCTTCGCCCAAGTCGTTTCTGATCTCCGGCCTCGCCGCCCTTGGAATTGCCTTCTTCATTCTCCGCTACAACCAGAAAGCCAGGGTGGCGGCGGAGAGCGGAACCCCGATAACCCAGTGAAATAACCAACGACCTGCCGCGAGCGGAGAAGCAGGTCAAAAGGCAAAAGGCAATTGTCAAAAGTGATAAATCCTGACTCCCCCGTTAATCAACCTTCTCCAACTCCACCGAAGTACCATCGAAATCGCCCTCCAGATTGAAATTCAATCCGTGGTTCATCAGGTAGCCGCCGCTCAGGCTCTCCTGCGGGTCCGTCAGCTTGCCATCGATGCGTTTGACGCGGTAGACGGCGGCCGGATCGAGTCCGCGCAGGTAAACCGTGGGCGCAGGATAGAGGAACTGTTGCGAGTGCAGGAACGCGAACACCACGGCCTGTTTCCCGTCGCGGGAGACAAATTCGTTGGCGGCCACTTCGCCCTCGCGGAGAGAGAGCAGGCGATGGAGGTTGCCGTTCTGCACCGTCTCGCGGATGGATTTGTAGTAGGCAATCATCTGCTTTGCCAGGTCAAAATCTTCAGCCGTCCAATGATTCAGGTCGCTGCCGATGCCCAGCGCACCCTGCATCGCCACAAGAAAGCGAAACTTCAGCGGCGTGGTGCGCCCGTTCACATTGGGGACGTCGGTGACCCAGTCCATCATTACTTTGGGAGGATAGGCAAGGCTGAAGCCTTCCTGAATGCGCAGGCGGTCAAAGGCGTCGGTGTTGTCAGACGTCCAAACCTCATTCACTCGCGTCAGGATCCCCAGGTCAACGCGGCCGCCGCCACCCGAGCACGCTTCGATTTCCAGGCTGGGATGCCGGGCCCGCAGCCGGTCAAAGATTTCGTAGACGTTCTTGGTGTACTTTACCCAAATCTCTTTCTGCTCGGCAGGAGGGAGCTCGGGCCATCCCGGCTCGCCAAAGTGCCGATTCATGTCCCACTTAATGAACTCAATGTGGTTCTCCGTCAGCATCTTGTCCATCACGCCGAAGATATGCTCCTTCACGTCGTCGCGGGCCATATTGAGGACAAGCTGATTTCGCCCCAGTTCGCGCGGACGTCCGGGAAAATTCATGGCCCAGTCGGGATGCGCCCGGTAGAGGTCGCTATCCGGGTTCACCATTTCCGGCTCAAACCAGAGTCCGAACTTCATACCGAGCCCGTTAACATGAGCGATGAGGCCTTTCAATCCCTGCGGAAATTTCTGCGCATTCACAAACCAGTCGCCCAGCCCGGCATGATCGTCATTGCGCTTGCCGAACCAGCCATCGTCCATTACAAAAAGCTCCACGCCCAGCTTTGCCGCCTTGTCCGCCAGTGCTTCCTGCCCGGATTCATTGACGTCAAACGTGGTGGCTTCCCATGAGTTGTAGAGGACCGGGCGCGGATGGGGCGCCGCGTGGTCAGGCAGCAGCTCATCCGTGACCAGGTGATGCATCAGGCGCGATGCCTCGCCAAAACCCGCGTCAGCGAAGCCGCCGTAATAGCCGGGAGTATCCAGGCTCTCGCCGGGCTTCAGTGGATAGGAGAAATCAAAGTCGTTGTAGCCGCCCACCACACGCACCTGCTGAGCCGGAGTCTGCTCCACCGTCAACTTCCAGTTGCCGCTCCAGGCCACGCCGCCGAACCAGACGCGGCCGTGCGTTTCATCCGCCTTGCCGCCTTCATCCAGCGCGAACCACGGATTAAGCTGATGGCTGGTGTTCCCGCGCCTGCTTTCCAGCACCACTTTGCCGGGGTGAATGGCCACCTGGTTGATCTGATTTTCCCCCGCCCAGCGCCCGGAAAGATACGTCAACCGGTAGCCCTCGCCCGGCGGCACATACCACACTCCTGATTGCGCGCTCTCCAGCGTCACCGCCTGCGCCGTCCGGTTTTCCACCAGCGAACTTTTGCGAATGATGTCTTCGTGGGGGAAGACCTTATAGGTGAGCGTGACGAACAGGCCATATTGAATGTCGCGCGTGCGCAGCTTCAGCGTGTCACCCTCGATCTGATAGGAATCGTATTTCAGCACCAGGTCGCGATCGCCATCGGCAAGCGTTACCTTCAGGCACGGTTCGGTGTAGAGCCGCGCGCCCCAGCCGGGATACTCAAGGGTGCTCATCGTTTCCGTGGAATCGAACGAGGCGTGTTCCGGGTGAGTGTGGGCGGGTTGAAGGTCCTGGTCGCGTCCCAGTTTTTTGCCCCAGTAGATGTTCTGAAGCTGGCCCGCTTCGTTCACCCCCACCACGTAGGTGGCCCGGTCGCTTTCAAGAACCCAGACCTTGCGATCGGCAAGATAGCGGATGGGTGCGCCAGGCTGTGCTTTTAGCGCGCCGGGAAGCATGAAGATGAATCCTGCAAGGGAGAAAAGCAGGATCCTGGTATCTCTGGCAGATGAATTCGGCATGAGAATTCCCCCGGGTGATTCAAATCCTCGCGGATTCCTAAGGCGGCGAGTATACCTGAAATGGCCGCCCAGAGCAGCCGATGCGTTGGGAACTCCATCGGGTGCGTTGGCGGCAATGCCATCCAAATTAATGAGCGAACATGGCGTTCGCTGGGGCTCAGCCCCGCCGCTGTGCGGAAAGGCTTTGCCTTTCCGGCCCGTCAGTTGCATTTTCTCCTGCCCCACGCGCCTGCCCCGATAAAGCGGGGCAGGCGCGTGGAAGAGGGTTATGGGTGGCTCCGCCCAACGGAAAGGCGAAGCCTTTCCGCATAGCAAGCGGCGAAGCCGCAGCTCACTCCTTGGTTGCCGAATCGCAATTTGGACAGGCTTGCGTTGGTGGTTGTCAAAGGGTGTGCCTTGTTCCAATCCCGGCGCCACGATGCTTCGTTTGCGAGTCACTACCCGTCAATACGGAACTGGACACGCGGGGGATAATTTCGCAGAATATTAGCGAGGTCCGAGACACTTCTGTAGCAATGGGCCCGCAGGCTGGATGGTGCACTTTGGGAATTTCCCCGACCCACCCGAAAAATCCGACTCCCACATCTGAATACGTGCTGGGGAATTTTGTTCCCATCTCGCGCCTGACGCATGATTGGGAGTTTCATTCCGACGTCACCCTGAGTCCGGCGGAAGAGCGCACCATTGTGCGGGAGCCCGTGCAGGCCATTCCCACCGCGATTGCCCTGCGCCTGGGAGAGGTGAGGATACTTGCCGTGGCCTATATCGCCTGCCTGGATTCGGGCGATGTGGTTTGCCGGCAGAAGCCCAGCGGGGAAGCGCATACGGCCGCGTGGGTGGAAACGCCGGAACGCATCAACCTGCTGCTGGCCTGCCGCGAACTGGACGCCCACGACACGGGATTTGAGCTTCTCGGCAGCGCGGCTGAACTGCTGCGCCCGCGCCTGACCGCCTCGGAAATTGGCGCCTACAGCACGATG
>Ga0302320_10001412_pt1 | contig 57801 bp, 56 predicted proteins | sample Bog_T0_3_FD_202130 | JGI IMG/M metagenome (GOLD analysis project Ga0302320, IMG submission 202130) | Peat permafrost microbial communities from Stordalen Mire near Abisko, Sweden - Bog_T0_3 | ecosystem: Environmental > Terrestrial > Soil > Wetlands > Peat | place: Sweden: Abisko, Stordalen Mire... | reverse complement strand
CCTTGGACACATAGTTGCGCCGGTCCTTGTGGTTCTCCGTGGCTTTCAACGCAAGGTCTATGAGGTCACTGACTGTGACCTGCTTGGTGTTCCGAAGCACGGGGAGTTTGCGTCCTGCCAGGGCATCGGCCTTGCGCGTCTGGTACAGCTTGATTGCGTCACCCTTGCGGCCAACCTTTTCCCTGTGACGCTGCCCGTTCGCGTAGTAGTTGACCCACCAAACACCGCTGCCCGCTGGATGTTCGTAGACTCCCCTTACTGTCTTTTCTTGGCTCTTCATGTCCTGTCCCTTTCTGATGGCCGTTGAATCGGATTTCAGAATAACACAGGTCCGACAAAACAGCCACTAGCGGGCGATTCTCTAGGCCGGGCGGCTTACGTCTTTCGGGGAGTCGTAATGGTTGGCTTGGGAGAATCGAGAAAGCGAACCATGGGGAATGAGCACCTTCTTACCAATTCGGCGCGTCTCCAGTTGGCCGCCCGCTATCAGGTAGTCCAGAGACCGCACAGAGATGGAGAGCTGGCGGGCGGCTTCTTTACGGTCGTACAAGAGTCTAGCTTCCATACCTAAGTGATTTTTGGGCTGATGCCATTGTGCGCATTGCACTTACTCCCAAGGTCAAATCCCGCCCGGCGCGTGGGCCTCAGCGTGGACTCTGCGAGGAAAACGGAGACTACACCGGACAGCCAACGGGCGCACCTTTGGGGCACCACTGCCCGGCCTCTTGAGGCGGCGCAAGGCGGAGGCCGTGGAGTTTTTGGCTGCCGCATAAAAAACTTTGCCCGAATTGGCGGACTCGGGCTTTTCACTCGGTACTCTCAAAACAGATGAGGAATTGGGACGCACTCAAGGTGCCCATAAAAACTTTGCCCGATGTGAGGGACTCGGAACGTTTGCTCGGTACTCTGAAACTAGAGCGAGAGAACAAGCCAACTGAGCTGGAGAAAGAAGGCAGCATGTACGACATTGAGCAGTTGAGTAACGCACAGAGCGCCGTTTACGTCATGTCAAACCCGGACGGGAGTGACTGCGAATTCCTCAACCTTCGGCAAAAGGCATCCGTCTCTGAGCTGGAGGCACTACGGGCACGATGGGCGGGCCGGGACTTGCACGGCGCGGGCGTTGCGTATCTCGCACACGGAATACCGTGCCTAGTTCTCAAACAAGAGCCTCCCGATTTCATGACGGTGGTGCGGTTGACGGCGGCTTTTGCGCGATACGTGGACATGATCGCAAATGACCGCACGGAGCAACTACGTGCTGATGACAGCGTGATGTGGTGCGAGTTGCTCTATGCGCTCTCGGACACGCGCTCTCACATAACAAGTTTGCGGCGCTAATCAGCGTCGTGGGTGGTGTCAACGCGTCCGATACCGCCCGAATCTTCACAAGTGCCGCACAGCTAAAAAGGGCTGTGTCTTATACGTTGGCTGCCTCAGTACGGGGACGGGAGACGTGTGCGCACCGATGGCGAAAGCCGGGAAGTGCAACCACAACCTCAACCCATCAGGTTAAAAAGGGCCTGATGGCCGTAGAAGCCCGCACCTATACGGTGTTTGGTGACGCGGATGTTGGACCGGGGCAACCCGAGAATTTCATCCGAAGGACTAATCACAATGAAACTCATCGACATTTTGCAGAACCAGAAAGAAGCCATTCAACAGGCGGATTCAATCGTGGCAAAGGCGACGGCGGAAGGCCGTGACCTCACGGCATCAGAAAAGTCGGGCTACGATGCCGCAATGGCCCGGCATAAGCATCTCGCCACTCAAGCAGACGAACGCCAAGCAACCAACACACTGCGTCAGATCGTAGGCGACAGATTCCCGTTGCTCACGGTTGGCGGAGGACCAGTCGCTAGGCGTGGTCAAACGCAGATGTCAGCCGAATACAACGAAGCGTTTCTTGCCTTCCTCCGTTCGGGCGGCAAACAAACGGCTAGTGCCTTAAGCGAAGGCTTTGACCCGATGTTCGGCGGTTTCGCGCTGCCATCGTTGCCGGGGATGTCCTCCGCACTCTATGAGGGCAGCGGCGGCAGTTCCAACGGCGCGGGTGGATATTCCGTCAACATTCCCACCGATGGGCAAATCATCCCATTGGCAACCCCTGATTTAGGCGTGCGGTCTGTGGCGCGTGCAATTCCGACAGCCACGGACATCAAACTCCCGAGTCAGTCCACTTTCGGGACTGCCGGAATCAAGGCCGAAAGCGGAGCGACTACCAACACGTTCACAGAGAGCAATCCGACTCTGGCACAGTTGACGCTCTCCGCGTTCATGATGGGCTTGACGCACACCGTCTCTTGGGAACTGCTCCAGGACGTTGGCATGTTCCAAGAGTTTGGCGTCCGGGACCTTCTCAACGCTGTTGCCATTGCTGAGGACGGTTTCTTTGTCTCCGGCACAGGCACCAATCAGCCACAGGGCTTGGTTGGCAACACCGGCACCGGAACGGCAGCTCCGTATCTTTGGGAAACCACCGGCAGCTATTTGCTCAACGCCACGGACGATATTTTGGGCACGCTAAAGGGGAGCTACTTTCCCAATGCAGCGTGGCTCATGAGCCGTGCAACTGCCGTGGCAATTCGCAAGGCGCAGCGTCAAGCCAACCTTTTCGCGGCATCTTGGACGCGGGAAAACGGGCGCGACATGCTTCACGGATTCCCGGTAAGCTACAGCGCGGCCATGCCAGCAATTCCCACGGCAACAAGCGCGGGCGTTGTGCCGATCTTGTTCGGTTCGTTCCAAGACGGCTATGTCATCGGTGACCGTGGAGGCGCGGGGACGTTCGTCAAGATTCTTGACCAACCTCTCGCCACTGCCGGTCAAACGGTCCTGCTTGGCTACAAGCGCGTTGACGGTCGTGTCCGGCGCTCGGAGGCAATCCAGGCAATCACCATCTCACACAGCTAACAAAGAACGGCGCGAATTTTCATGCCCCGGCTAGCGGGGTCCTGTACGCAACGCGCCTCCCTCAACCAAGGGTCATGACGTGTGCGGGAGTAGGCTAGACCGGCCTTCAGCGTGCCGGATTTGAAAGTCGCTGGAGAACGGGGCCGCTCGTGTTTCGCTTTCAGGGGAGGAAGCGGATGCGGGCGGCCTCAATCCTTTACACCGCGAAAACCATGATGGTATCCGCCCGGAAAGTCCAGCAACGCGCCTGTGCGCCTTGTGGTGCGTGCGCGGGGCATTGTGAGCGAAGAGATTCAACAGTTGGTAGCGAAAGGAAAGCCATGAGTGTGACTGAGAGAGCCGTATTTGCAAGAGCGCAGCTAGGCATGATCTACGCATCATGTGAAGTGGTTGACACACCGGACCCGGAGACAAAAATCTTCCGTTTCAAAGAGTGGACCAAAGACGATTTCAATGGGAATGAAGTCCGTCCGAATGGGAAACTGTGCTCCATCATTGTGCATGAGCAGCCGCGTTGGAGAATGGACCTTCCGGGTGGTCCCAAGAAGTTGGGTGAGTACCGCGTCACGGCGGAACTGGAAACACCGCACGGCTATGTTGCCGCGTATGAGGCGACAACCAAGGCGGAGCCGGAGACAACCAAAGACAGCGCACCCGATACTGAGAGCAGCCGCATCTTTAGTGCTGAGGACGCTATCATGTCCGCCCTGGAGACTGTGGGACGCCTTACGTTGCGGGACCTCAAGCGCAAGGTCAGTTCGCACCGTTTCCCCAACTTCGATGACTGCATACAGGCGTTAGCCGATGAAGGCGAGCTGTCACTTGAGCCGGACGCAGAGTATCCAAAACGCATGTGGGTTGTCAGCAACGGTGCTGGACTGTCAGCACAAACGGCTCCAACACCTGCTGACGGTCTAAGTGGTTTACCACAAGTCACTTAGAGAGTGTGTCAGCACTGTCAGCACCAAAATTGCGACCCTAGAGAGGAAAAAGGAACTCCGTTGACAGAGACAGAAACGTAAGTAGATAAAAAATATATTTTATATATATTATTATCATATACTTACGTACTTTCTCTCCCCCTAGGGGACTCGTTTTGCTGCTGACATGCTGACAGCCCGGTGCAACCATTCTGTTTTCAGTTGCTTGGGTTGTCAGCACGTGTTGGAAGGCATGATGCTGACAGTCCCAACACGTCTGCTGACGCACACCGGGACGCTGGGCGTGTGGTATCGAATGCAGGACTCAACAGCAAAGCGTGTGTGGTCATTCGGTGTGTGATTGTAACTCATTGAAACTAAAAGGCATGGGGGTACCCTAAAATCTTGCCGGGGATGCCCGAAAAGAGCGCCGCAATCCTCAAATTTACACACACAGCTAATTATGCGAAAATGGATATTTTTCCTGCGATTATTCCAAATATCATATCTTTCTAGCGAATCCCGTTAGCGCGTCCCGATAGAGAATCCCTTTAATACACACAAAACAAACGACTTGACATGATATTCATCTAGGCGCATGATGGCTCTTCCCCGCAAATCTCGGAGGTCACACGGCCAAACGGAGGGCCGAATCATGACTTTCATGCGGATACAGCGGTCAACGACCATCGAAGTCCCGGACCACAAGAACCTGCTTGCCGCCTGGAGGCTCCACGGCGGCCCCGGCACGCTCGTTGGGCGCTTCATCGTGGGCAAGCCGCTCACGGCCTCACAGCTCAGCCGCTTGCCGGAGGCGCTCAAGGCACGGCTATGCAGCCCGGATGACTCCGTGGACTTTCTGGAGCGGCTGTACGGCCTGGAGGACCCACGCGGCTAGGCGCTACATGCGGACGCCTCAGCCGTTTAGAATCGTTGCAACAGTGACTAAGGAAATGTCAACAGCCATCAAACCAGCGGGCAAGCCGTCCGCACTCGTAGACACCCGCGTTGTCTTTTGCGGGGACAACCTGGAGCAGCTCAAGAAGCTGCCGGATGGTTGCGTGGACCTCGTATACATTGACCCGCCATTCAACTCCAATCGCAACTATGAGGTGTTCTGGGGCGAGACACGGGAGACGCGGGCCTTCGATGATCGCCATGAGTCAACCCAAGCCTACATCGAATTCATGCGCCCGCGTTGTGTGGAGCTGGCGCGTGTTCTGAAAAAGACGGGCAGCTTCTACTATCACTGCGATTGGCACGCAAGCCATTACGTCAAGGTGATGCTTGACCAGATTCTTGGTGAGCAAAACTTCGTCAACGAAATCGTATGGAAGCGGCAGACCTCGCACAATGACGCCAAGCAGGGCAGCAAGCACTTTGGACGCCTCCATGACGTTCTGCTCTTCTATTGCGGCGGCAGTAGCGAGTACACATGGAATCAGCTTTACATGCCGTTGGACCAGTCCTACATTGAATCGCACTACTCGCAGACGGATGAGCATGGGCGGCCATTCCAGTGGGGTGACCTGAGAGCGCCGGGCGGAGCGGCAGTGTCCAAAGGCAACCCGCATTACGTTGTGCTTGGCGTTGAGGGATATTGGCGGTACTCGAAAGAGAAGATGGACCAATTCATCCAAGATGGCCGTGTTGCAATTCCTCCGGGTGGAAAGGTCCCGCGCTATAAGCGGTACTTGGATGAGTCCAAGGGCTTGCCCGTGGGGAGTGTGTGGGATGACATCAACCCCATCAACTCTCAAGCAAAGGAATCTCTCGGTTATCCGACACAGAAGCCCTTGCCGTTGCTGGAGCGAGTCATAGGCGCAAGCACGCGCCCAAACGATATTGTCTTAGACGCCTTTTGCGGTTGCGGCACCGCGCTAGTGGCTGCTCAGAACTTGGGCCGTCAGTGGATTGGCATTGATGTTTCCCCTACTGCTTGCCGCGTGATGGCAAAGCGCCTCCGGGACATTTGCCGTCTACCTGAGAATGAAAAGCTGTGGCAGGTTGGGCGCGGCTTTGTTGTGCGTGACCTCCCATGGACGGAGCAGCAACTTCGCAAAATCCCGCCGTTTGAATTCGAGAATTGGGCCGTCATTGCCCTTGGCGGGATGCCCAACAAAACGCAAGTCGGAGACATGGGAATTGACGGGCGGATATATCCGGTGGGAGCCGCGCCCAACGCAAGTGACAAGCACACGCCAGAGCTGGACTTCATGGATGACTGGTATCCCATCCAGGTCAAGCAAATGGACCGTGTGGGCCGCCCGGACATAGACAAGTTTGAGGCCGCAATGATGAGGACGCGCCGCAAGAAGGGCTTCTTTGTTGGCTTCGATTTCTCTCGGGATTCGCTGACGGAGATAGACGGCTTCTTCCGCCGTGAGCACATGGTCATTATTCCGCTCACGGTGCGCGAAATTCTGGATGAGCATATAGCGCAGAAATTGGCGTGACAGTGAGACGCAATATGACGGATGACGATTACGAACACGCAAAGCAGAAGCATGAACAACACATGGCGGAGCGGGACAAGCTGACTGATGCCGCCCGCGAAAGTTCACGATCATTCGACCAAGCTGTGTTGGCTTTTGGTGCCGCCGTGTTTGGCGCTTCGGTCGCATTTCTGAAAGACGTGGCACCGAAGCCCCAAGGGTACAGTCTGCCTTGGCTTTGCATATCGTGGTCTTGCTTCACCGTTGGTCTTCTGGCCGTGATCCTGTCATTCCTTTTCAGTCACAAGGCGTGCATTGCGAGAATCCATGAGAGTGCTGAGCAGTTGAGCAATCCAAGCGCGAAAGCCACGGGGGACCGATGGGGCACACTTACAAGTTGGTGCAATTACCTGTGTGTCGGATTCCTCTTTTGTGGGGTAGTTGCATGGGTCATTTTCGCGCTTGAGAACCTAGCAAAACCGGGAGGGAAATAATGCCAGAGACGCCGCGTCCATTTCAACCAGATACCGAGAGGCGGGGATACACACCACCACGCAACCCGCCTCCACCGCCTAGTCAGTCAGTTCCGGCAAGACAGCCGCAATCTCCACCGCCACCAAAGAAGTGAGGGCACATGCCTAAGCCACCAACTCCGCCACCACCACCGGCACCGTCAAGGAATCCTCGAAAAGGGGGATACGTGCCACCCAAAGCGCCACCACCACCGCCACCACGGAACAAGTGAGGTCAGCCGTGCCGAAAGAACCATCTAAGCCGGGTCCGGGTCCGAATCGAAGCCGAACCACAGACGGATATGTGCCGCCCAAGGCACCGCCTCCACCACCTCCGAGAAAGAAGAAGTGAGACGCCATGCTCTCCGTTGCAATCACGGGCACTTTGTCTGTGCCTAGAAAACAAGCCGCCGCTCTCATTGACTCAACGTCCAACGCTCGCTTTCACCCGGACGTGAGCTATCAAACCAACTACCTAGTTGCGGCGCTATTCAACAGCGGCAAGGCACGGAAGGCCGCACAGATCGGCGTCACGATCATCACTGAAGCGGAGATGACGGAGTACGTGAAGGCCGGACGATTCCCGGAGACGGATACCCCAACGCGCCCGGCCCATGTGAGCAACTTCCCTGAAATTGAGTGGTCAGTGAAACACTCTCCAGGTCTTCCGTACTATCTGGAATACGAAGGCACCGACGGTGTGATTACACCCCGGTACATCATGGTTGTGAGCGAAGGCCGGGGCAACAACGGACAAGACTACATCGGTGCGTTTGACGGTGAATGGTTCAAGACGTTTCGGAGGGACCGCCTTCGGACATTTCAACGTCTATGACGAATACCGGCAGACCCTTTGCGCGTGCGGTATGGATTAGATGCTCAGTGCCAGTGGTGCCCGTGGTGATGACAATCAAAGCGTCACCACTCTCAACCAATTCCTGATTCCGCATATATCCGCCAAAGGCGCGATTCGTGTCATAGTCCGCGCCGAATGTTGTCACCGGCAAAGAATTTTTGGCAGCCCATTCACGGGCACACTTATCCATCCCGGCCCGGCCCTTCCCGCACACAATTTCTGTAATCTCGATTCCGTGTGAGCGGGCATCACCAATGCCCAATTCGAGTAGTTCACGTAGTGGCTCAGCCTTGATGCCGCGTGACCCGGCAATGATGACTCTCAATCGCGCACCTCACCTCCCGTGCAACAATAGCAAGCCGCCCGCACAGCCGAAGCCGGAGGCGCTCAACGGCCCGGATGACTCCAAAGGCTTCCTGGAGCGGTTGTACGGCTTGGAAGAACCACGCTAGGACATCCGGGAATGCTTCTTGTCCCAAGGTCTTGGCGGCAGGTATTTATCGAATCCCGGCCATTCAGAGCTGCCCACACCTTCAGGCCGTTGATGGTCCCATCGGTCCAATTCGGCCCGCTCGTCTGGAGGCAGGCTTTCAATGCACTCAACCATCTTCCCCATCCACTCCAAATACGCATTCTGTTGCTGTTTACGTGAATTGACCATCGTGCCTCCCTTTGCGGATTTCCAATCGTACCGCCGTGCGCTTGTGGGAAACTGGGCAGAGTTTACTAGGTTGGTTCGCGCCAAGGCCCTGCCCCCAATCGCATCAGCTCTGTCCGTTTTCCTCATCCATCACATGCTTTCGATATTCCGCCCTCAGCCACTCGACACGCTTGAGACTATGCTCCCGTTTGACCCACCGCTGAAACGCCACGAAAGCGTGGTCCACACACAGCCATCCCCTAGAGCGGCTCCTGTGCGTTTCCATCCTCACCACCGCCTCATTCCGGCACTCCGGTGTGGTGCATTCAACCGCCGTATCAGCGAGCACGAAGGTGATGGTTGGCTTTAGCATGATGCACTGCATTCTAGCAAAGCGTGCTGCCCCTAGAAGGCACCGTCAAGGCATTTGCACGGTGCGCATTGGAGTGGGGTTTTCTAGTGGCTGTTCTGGTGGCTGTTGGGTTTGTACTTTAGGGCTTCCATTTGCGACATATTGCAAAGTTGAATCTTCTGTAATCTATTGTTATTAAATGAGATATGCTCCACATTGCTACATCGTGCAACATGGCGCAATCACCTCAAAAGCGGACTCAAAATCCGCCGACCGTAAGGTCATGGGGGTTCGCCCCCCCCTCCCGGCACCATGCTTTAAAAGGATTTAGACGGAATAGCCACCCAGTAAAGGGTGGCTATTTTTGTGCCGGTGTCAGTAGTGGTGCTAGTTGACTCCCTCACTGACGCTCGGACAGACGGTCAAGCACAGACCGTTTGTGATCTGGCGAAAGGTGTGCATACCGGGCAGAGATGGCGACGGTCTTGTGTCCTGCCGGTTCCTGAATGTCCTTGATACTTGCACCCTTCATTGCCAACCAGGAGCAAAAGGTGTGACGGTTCCCTTGTCTGTTTGACCCAGCTCAGGATCTTCTCGTACTCGATCTCCAGTTCGGTGTTGCCTTGTGCTTGTTGTCCCAGCCGCTGGCGGACGTTGTGATACTCGCGGGAGTAGGGAGCAACGTCGGCCAGGATCGCCCGCTCGGTGAAGCACTTCCTCGATGTCTTGGTCGAGTTAAACCGTCTCCAGATCGAGTACGTCTCGTTCCGGGAGAACATCGACACCGGCGGACCGCTGGGCCGGGCCATCGTGGTCATCATCGGCGCCATCGCCGAGCTGGAGAGAAGCTTGATCGTTGAGCGCCTGCGCGCCGGCATGCAGAGCGCCAGGCTCGAAGGCCAGCACATCTGCCACACTTCACTGGAACTGGATCAGGTCGCCATCCAACGAGACCGAGAACATGGCCGGAGCCTTCACCAGATCGCTAAAGGCCATCGCATCTCTACGGTCACTGTGCAGCGTGTGCTTTGAATGCCCCCGGCCAACGCCCAACCACTGGAAGCACTCGATAAATCAGCCGGAACTTGTCCCCTTTACCCTGTGACAAAAGGTGTCTGAATATCAACCTGGTAAACCCAATCAAATCAATGGCCGGATCTACCGATCCGGCCATCTGAAAAAGTTTGGGTTGTCATACACTAACCCCTAATGAACGGATGCTTCCACGATCAGATTCCGCCTCGATCTGATGTGATTAACCGGCTGGATTCATCCTTGCAATGAGCACACAACCTATTTTTATGAATAGAGATACATCGCTTCACCGCGATTACTGGGACCGGCGAGGCCTGCGCCAAAACGGTGAGTATCCCGTCCAACAGACATGGTAGGCTGATCCTATGGCTGAAGTTTCCACTTCCCGGACCTTCAGGCGCACAGCGCTTGCCCTTGGCTTATGCCTCCTGGCCTTTGGCTTTGCGATGGAAGCCAAGCTGGCCTGTTACAGTCCAACGGGTGGTTCTGGCATCGATATAGTGGCCGCAAAAGCACGTCCCGCTGACCTGCCTGAGGTGGTAACGCACGGTGTCCCCGCGCCCGATCCCGTCCGTTCTCAGCTGACAGTTATCTTCCTTTCGGCACTGGCTACCGAGCCCTTGTGGAAGGCACATACTCTGCTGGGACGCAGTATTGTATATAACCGTCTATCTGTTTCTTCCGCGGCATATTTCTCGCCAAATCTCTTTTTCCGCCCCCCTCCTGTTCGCTAGCTCTTCTGGAACTCAGTTTTGAGTAGCGCCTGCAGTGCTCTTGCAGGTGAGCAATCCTGTTTGTAGCTATTGATTTCAGAGAGGTTGTCAGTCATGTCTCTGCCGTCTTCGGTTCGGTGGCTTCCGTTTGGTCTTTTGTTCCTGTTGGGAACGTTCAGCACAGGCTGCCATCGAACCCAATCGTCTGCCCAAATCACTTTGCCCGTTGCTCCCGTTGCGCGCGTGGGGCGCACACCACTTGCGAATCGGCTTGAAGTGGCGGGAGAGTTCCTGCCCTTTCAGGAAGTGGAGATTCATGCCAAGGTCGCCGGGTATATCCGCAAAATCTATGTCGATATTGGCGACCGTGTTCATGCCGGGCAACTGCTGGCTGAGCTTGAAGTCCCGGAGATGACCGCGCAAGTGGAAGGGGCTCAGGCCGTGGTGCAACGCAGCCAGGAGGATATCCTGAGCGCTAGGAGCGCAGTTGCGCGAACGGTAGCCGATTATGCAGCTCTGCACGCGGCGTTCGATCGTCTCAAGCAGGCCTCTGATACACATCCGGGGCTGATCGCGCAGCAGGAACTGGATGACGCCGAAGCCAAAGACTTGTCCGCAAAGGCGCAGGTTGAGGCTGCCCGGTCCGAGCTCGCGTCCAGAGAGCAGGGGCTCGGCGCCGCACAGGCCGACCATCGCCATTATGCTTCGCTTGCCGATTACTCCCACATCACTGCTCCCTTCGATGGCATCGTGACGTGGCGTTACGCCGACACGGGAACGCTGCTTCAGGCAGGCACCTCGAATTCAGGATCGATGCCGGCGATCAAGCTGGCACAAGTCAATATCCTTCGCCTTCGGCTGCCGGTTCCCGAAAGCCTTGCGGGATATGTGCACATCGGCGACACGGCACGGATTCATATCCAGGCCACTGGAGATCACCTTTCTGGAAAGGTCGTTCGCACCACAGGCGAACTGGACCTCGCCACGCGCTCACTCCAGGTTGAAATCGATCTGGACAACAAGGATGGAAAGCTCACTCCGGGAATGTACGCCGATGTCACGCTCAACATTCAGCGCCGCGGCAATGGATTGACGATTCCCGTCGAGGCCGTGGATCGCAGCCAATCCGCCCCCTTTGCGTTCGTGGTGAACCAGCAGGGCCATATCGAAAAGCGGCCACTGCACCTGGGGATGGAAACGCCCAGGTTTATCGAGGTGATCGACGGCCTGCAAGAAGGAGAGCGCGTGGTTGTGGCGAACCTCTCCAGCTTCCAACCGGGCGAAGCCGTGGTAGCCCGGGAAGTCACAGTGCCGAATGGAAAGAACGATGCCGGAAGCGGGGAGGAGTAATCATGTCAAAATTCGCCCTCCGTTATCCGTTCTTCATTATCATGCTTTGCATGATCATTGCCGTGGTCGGCTCTGTCACCGTGGCGCGCATGCCGGTGGATCTGTTTCCGGAGATCAAGATCCCGGTGGTGGTGGTGGCTACGTTCTACAACGGGATGCCGCCAGAACAGATTGAAGCCAACATCACGAATCCCTTCGAGCGCTTCTTCACGCTGGGCAGCGGCATCGATCATATCGAGTCGCGATCGCTGACCGGGGTGAGCCTGATTCGCGTCTATTTTCAGCCTGGCACCGATGCTGACGCCGCCGTCACCACCATCTCCAATCTGGCAATGGCGCAGTTACGCCGCCTGCCTCCGGGCACATTGCCGCCGGTCGTGCTCAAGTTCGATGCCTCCAGCCTGCCGGTCTGCCTGATTACGCTCAAGGGCGAAGGACTCAACGAGACCCAGTTGCACGACCAGGGGCAGTTCAATGTCCGCAACCAGATTGCCGGTGTGCCGGGAGCGTCTGTTCCACAGCCTTTTGGCGGCAAGTACCGGCAGATTCAGATCTATGTTGACCCCGTAAAGCTGGAGGCGCACCAGCTTAGTCCCATGGATGTGGTGCGCTCGGTGAACCAGGCTAATGCCATTCTGCCGGCCGGCGATGTGCGCATTGGCCCGCGGGATTTCAACATCTATACGAACTCGCAGTTCCCGACCATGGCTGAGATTGACCGGCTGCCGCTGCGATCGGTTGGCAATGGACAACTGCTTATCTCCGATATCGGCGAAGCTAAGGACGATGCCGCGATTCAGACCAACATCGTGCGCGTCGACGGCCAGAAATCTGTCTATCTGGCCATCCTCAAACAGGGCGGAGGGAGCAATACCATCGCCGTGGTCAATGGAATTCGGGAGGCCCTCAAGCACCTGCTCGACGTACCCAAGACACTTGTGACCAAGGTCGTCTTCGACCAATCGGTCTTCGTCAAGACAGCCATCTCGAACCTCGGCAGCGAAGGCGGCATCGGCCTGGTACTCACAGCACTGATGATTCTCATCTTTCTTGGCAGCGGACGGGCGACCGTGGCCGTGATGCTCTCGATTCCGCTCTCTGCATTGGCCGCGTTTCTCATCCTCAACATGATGGGGCAGACGATCAACTCCATGGTGCTCGGCGGTCTGGCTCTGGCCTTTTCCCGGCTAATCGATAACTCAGTCGTGGTTCTGGAAAACATCTTTCGCCATCTTGAGATGGGCGAGTCTCCCGAAGAGGCGGCAGAGAAAGGCGGCCGCGAGGTAGCTCTTCCAGTTCTTGCCGCCACCTTCACCACCGCTATTGTCTTCTTTCCGGTTGTCTTCCTCTATGGCGTAAGCCGCTTTTTGTTCACGGCGCTGGCGCTTTCCGTAGTGCTCTCGCTGTTTGCTTCTTATGCTGTGGCTCTTACCGTGGTGCCGCTGTTTTGCGCGCGCTTTCTTCGTAGCGCTCACATTCAGGATGTTCATCACACCGGCGGCAACTGGTTTACGAACTTCGTGCGCTGGTTCAATCGCCGCTATGACCGCCTGCTGATGCACTACGACATCACGGTTCAAAAGAGCCTGCTGAGGCCAGTTGCAACTGTTTCCGGAATCCTGGGGATATTCCTGTTGAGCCTCTGCCTCTTTCCCTTGATGGGACTTTCCTTTTTCCCCAGAACGGACCCCGGACAGTTTGTCATCAATGTGAAGGCGCCAAGCGGCACGCGGCTGGAAGTTACCGACCAATACATCGCAAAGGCTGAGGAGGATATTCGCTCTGTCATTCCACCAAACGACCTGGGCATGATCGTCTCGAACATTGGCATCACGCCCGATTTCTCGGCAATCTATACCAGCAACTCCGGCCAGCACACGGCCTTCGTGCAGGTAAGCCTGAAGAAGGGCCATAGCAAAAGCAGCTTTGCCTATATGGACCTGGTACGCGCAAAGCTTCGTGACGATCTGCCTGAACTTACAACCTATTTTCAGACGGGTGGTCTTGTGGATGCAGTCGTGAATCTTGGCCTTCCGGCCCCTATCGACATCCAGGTCGAAGGACAGAATCTGAAAGAGGACTATGCCACCGCCAGCAGCCTCGCTTCGCAGATTCGCAGTCTCAAAGGAGTCAGCGACGTTCTGATTCCACAGGATCTTGACTATCCGGGTCTTGAACTCGATGTGAATCGCGAGATGGCGGGGCGGCTGGGGTTGGACTCTAGGGAGATCGTCGATAACGTCATTACCGCTTTGACTTCAAACGGCATGATAGCGCCGAGCTATTATGTAGATCCAAAGAACGGGAACAACTACCTGCTCACCGTCCAATTTCCGATGGCCGACGTTAAATCCCTCACCGACTTCGAGCAGATTCCCATACGCGCTCGCAACGGCACGGTGACCACGAACCTGGGTGCCGTTACAAGCATACGGCCCATTCAAACTCCTACCGAGGTGGACCATTATCAGATTGAACGGGTGATCGACGTCTATGTCTCGCCGTCGGACGAGGATCTCGGTGGTCTTGCCACTAGGGTTGATGGCGTTATCGCCGGCACAAAGATTCCCGACGATGAGCGCGTCAACTTGCGCGGGTCGGTGGAGGGTATGCGCAGATCGTTTTCCAGCTTTGGCGTCGGGCTGATTCTGTCGGTGATTCTGGTTTATCTGATTCTCATGGCGCAGTTCGCCTCGTTCAAGGATCCGTTCATCATCCTGCTGGCAATTCCGCCGGGCATCATGGGAGTGATTCTCTTCCTTCTCATTACGCACACCACTCTGAATGTAATGTCGCTGATGGGCGTGGTGATGATGACCGGGATCGTGGTTTCGAATTCGATACTGATTGTCGAGTTTACCCGCAAACTTCGCGAGGAGGGCATGCCGGTTGAAGAGGCCGTTGCCATGGCCTGCCGCGTGCGTCTACGCCCGGTGCTCATGACTTCGCTGGCAACGATTCTGGGAATGGTCCCCATGGCACTGGCGCTCGAAGAGGGCAGCGAACTCTATGCTCCACTGGCGCGTGCCGTGATTGGCGGACTCTCTGTGTCTGTAGTCCTGACGGTCTTCGTGGTTCCGGCCGCGTACCTGATCGTGCATCGCAGTCGCACAAAGCAGAAGGAAGGAGAACAGGCATGAGCGGATTCATCAGGACCTATACGGCCGGCATAGCGCTGGCGGCGGCCTGCACGGCAATGAGGGCACAGCCGGCAACGCCCGCGCTCACCCTTGCTGAAGCGGAGCATCTTGCCATAGAGCACAATCCCCGCATCAACATTGCCCGGTTGCTGCAACTTGCACAGGCGCAAGTGGTGCGGGAGGTGCGGGCCAGTGAGTTGCCTGGCGCTGCCGCGAACCTTACTGCCGTCGATTCGCACAATGGCAGCCGGATCACGGCGGGCGGTTTAAACAACCCCATCGTGTATGAGCGGGCAGCGGGAGGAATTACCATCAGCCAGCTCATAACCGACTTTGGCCGTACGCACAATCTGGTGTTGAGCGCGCAGTCCCAGGCCAAGGCACAATTGGAGGAGCAGCGCGCGACCACCGCGGATATCGTACTGGCCGTCGATCAGGCCTTCTACAACGCTCTCGCCAGTCAGGCAGTGCTCAAGGTAGCGGAGCAGACAGTAGCCGCTCGTCAGGCCTCCGCCGACCAGATCGGCGCTCTCACCGCATCCAAGCTCAAGTCTTCCCTCGATTTGAGTTTCGCCAACGTTGAGCTTTCCCAGGCCACGCTTCTTTTGCTCGACGCACAGAATACAGAACAGGAAAGCATATCCAGCCTCAATGCTCTGCTCGGCTCCGAACAGGATGATCGATACACACTGGTCGACCAGACGCCAGGCAACGCGCAGCCCGCTCCGGCCCAAATCGAGCCGCTGGTTCAAATGGCATTCAGCTCACGCCCCGACCTGGCCGCCCTCAATGAGAACTACGTTGCCGCGAATCAATTCCGCGCCGCCGAACATGCGCTGAGCCGTCCAACTGTCTCCGCTCTGGGGACTGCAGGCGGAACGCCCATTCGAGCAGACCAGATCACTTCGTCCTGGTATGGAGCTGTTGGCGCGAACGTGAACATTCCCCTATTTAACGGCTTTCTTTACTCCGCCCGCGCCCGCGAAGCTGACCTTCGAGCCTCTGCCGCACAGGAAGTGGTGAGAAACCTCCGTGAGTTGATAGCACGCGACGTTCGCACTTCCGCGCTGTCGGCGCAGGCCGCATTTCATCGCATCGAAGTCACCCGGCAATTGCTCGATCAATCCAACCTTGCATTGGATCTTGCTCAGACACGATACAAGTTGGGATTGAGCGGCATCGTCGAGTTGAGTCAGGCCCAACTGGCGCAAACGCAGGCTGAAATTGCTTATGCCAACGCACGCTATGCCTACCAGACAGCCCTGGCTGTCCTAAGCTTTCAAACCGGTCAGTAATGCCTCTTATTCTTTCCGGCACGTCTTTTTCTCCTGTCGCGCCAGCGGATGCACCGGGTCAAGATTGCCCTTGACGTTAAGAGCAGTTACAGACTCCATTCAATGATTAGTATCGGCAAACGCCATGTCGCCGCCGAAATTGCCCACCAATGAATATTGGGTCCTGTACCTAACCCCATACTTTCTCAGACGGCCGGATCGGTAGATCCGGCCATTGATTTGATTAGGTTTACCAGGTTGATATTCAGACACCTTTTGTCACAGGGTAAAGGGGACAAGTACCGGCTGATTTATCGAATGCTTCCAGTGGTTGAGCGTTGGCCGAGGGCATTCAAAGCACACGCTGCACCGTGGCCGTAGAGATGCGATGCCCTCTGGAGATCTAGCGAAGGCTCCGGCCATGTTCTCGGTCTCGTTGGATGGCGACCTGATCCAGTTCCAGTGAAGTGCGTCCGAGGTGCATAGGCACCGCACTCCTCTCTCTTAAACGCCGGATTCGCATATTTCTTGATCAGCGCGTCCTCTAGATGTATATTACATCTAGATTCACGATTGCAGACAGGCATTCCTTAGCGAATTCAACTTTTATCTACCGAAACGAGGAACTAATGAGCAAAATTGGAGTGGTGATGTCGGCGGATCGCGCTGACGGACAGATGTCGTCGCATTTTGGCAAGGCCGAATGGATCATGGTCTCGGACGAGGAAAATGCTGTCCCCGTGTTTGTGAAGAATGAAGGGTTGAACGGCAAGAGCGCTGTCGAGATCGCAATCCGCCTTGGATGCACGGACGTGATTTTCTCCGAGATTGGGAATGGAGCTTTCGGCCATCTGCACGCAGCGGGCATCCGCGCCTGGGTTGCGCCCGTGCAGATCACCGGGCAGCAGGCGCTCCGGATGTTTGCACAGTCGCAGTTACATGCGGCCGAGACTGCAACCAAACAGGGTGGCGGCTTGGGGTGCTGTTGCAGGAGCGAAGCCGGCTCTGAATCTCATAGCTGCTGCCGGGGATGAAAGGAGATTTCAGTGAAAGCGATACGATACCTGATTGTGCTGCTGTCTCTGGCCGGCGCGGTGGTTTCCGTGCTGGCCTTGCGCGTGCACTATTCAACCGGAACCGAGCCCTGCTCCATCAACGAGCGGTGGGACTGCGGCTTGGTAAACCACAGCCGCTTTGCTGAGGTCGCGCACATACCGGTGGCCGCGCTCGGCATTGCGGGTTACCTGGCGATGTCCGTCCTGGCGCTGGCGCGCCAACGCGCGCTTTTGACCGCCGCAGCGCTTGCCGGGCTGTGCTTCGCGCTTTATCTCACCCACATCGAACATGACGTGCTCATGGTGTGGTGTCTTTACTGCGTGATCTCGCAGGTGATCATCGCTCTGATTGCGCTGCTCGCCCTGAGATGGGTGGCCGCGGATGGGATCGAAAGGAAGCCCGCGGCCAGCTAGGCGTAACTACCGGTCCTGCGTCGCGGTTTCCGTTGCTCTCCCCATGCCGGGTCCGCGGGGAACCCTTACAGATGAATCCATCCGCCGCGAATCAGCATGAGCGATCCCGCGGCAACGGCGATCCACAGCAGGATGCCCTGCAGGAACGGCCGCACGCCCACTTCGCGCAGTGTATTCATTGAGAGCCCGGTGCCAATCAGGTAGAGCGTGACGGTAAGGCCGATTACGCCAAGGTGGTTCAGCGTTGGGCAGAACGGCTGAAAGAGTGGAACATAGGTCTTGGCGACGGCTGCGAGACAAAAGAAGAGAATGAACCAGGGCCATTGAATCCGAGCCTTGCTCTTGTTGTTCATGGCGGTGCCAACCGAAAGCGGCACGATCCACAGCGCGCGCGCCAGCTTGACGGTTGTGCCCACTGCGAGCGCCGTGGCGCCGTATTTTGCCGTCGCGCCCACGACGGAACTGATGTCGTGAATGGCCAGCGCAGCCCACAGCCCGAACTGCTGCTGCGTCATGTGCAGCGCTGCGCCAATAGCCGGAAAGGTGAGCAGCGCCACCGAGTTCAGCACGAAAACCGTTCCCAGCGAAACGGCAATCTCCTCCTGGCTCGCATTGGTGATGGGTGCAATTGCGGCAATCGCGCTGCCGCCGCAGATTGCGGTCCCCGCCGAGATGAGGAATGAAATTCTCTGCTTCACACGCAGCAGCTTCCCAAGTCCCCATCCCAGCAGCAGGGCAAAGCTGATGCTGGCCGCGGTATAGAGAAATCCAGCGCGGCCCGCCTGGATCACCTGCTGCAGATTCATGCCGAAGCCGAGGCCCACCACGGAGGTTTGCAGCAGGAGTTTGGAAAGCCGCTTTGCATCCAGATGAAAGGGATGGACGAAAGAGAAGCCGTAGACCAGACCGCAGGCCAGCGCAAGGGGCGGCGACACCAGCCCGCTGGCCGCAAGGATCAAACCTATGAAGAAAATGTTTTTGGACACACACTGAGTGTGGCGCTGCAATTGGATCCGGTCCAAGCAGAAGTATTGATGCCCTATTTGCGCAGCTTATGAGCTTTGTCGGACGGGGCTTTCCCGCTTTCGAGCGATGTTCTCCGCGTGTCGGCGTGGGTGAAGAGAAAGCTGAGAAATTCATGGGCAAGCCCTTGCGGTTCGGGCCCCTTGGCCTGGGCCACCAGGAAATCGCGCCGCACGCGCAGTCCTTCCACTTCGACTATCTTGAAACTCGCGCCAAGCCGCAGGTCCTTGGCAATCGCCCAGCGCGAAACGAAGCCCACGCCCAGTCCCGCTTCCACAGCGGACTTGATGGCCTCGGTTGAATCGAGTTCCATGACAATGTGCAGAGCGCTCCGCTTCACGCCTTGCTTTTCCAGCGCAAGCTCCAGAACGTGTCGCGTCCCCGAACCGCGCTCCCGCATCAGCAGCGGCGCAGAGGCTATCTCCTTCGCGGAAATCGATTCCAGCTCCGCCCATTCGTGCGCCGAGGATACGATCAGCACCAGCTCGTCCTCGAGAAACGGCGCAGTCTTCACGTCGCGGCTTCGCGCAGGGCCCTCGATGAAACCCAGCTCGATCTTCTGGCTCTCGACCGCGTCCACAATGTGTTCCGTGTTGCCGCTGATGAGGGTGGGAAGAACGCGGGGATGTTGGCTACGGAACTCGCCCAGCAGGCGAGGCAAGACATACTGAGCGATGGTTGTGGAGGCGCCGAGAGCCAGTTGTCCTGCGTGCTCTCCGCCCAGGGAGGCAATGTCGTGCTCCGCTTGCGCGAGCAGCGCATGGGTCTGTAAGGCGTAGTCCTGGAGAACCGTACCTGCGGCCGTGAGGGTGATGTGCGGTCCGGTGCGATCGAAGAGTTGGAGGCCAAGGTCTTCTTCCAGCGCCTTGATCTGCAGACTCACTGCGGGCTGCGTCAGATACAGCTCTTCCGCGGCCTTACGGAAGCTGCGTTGCGCTGCCACAGTGCGGAAGACCACCAGGCGGAAATTGTCGAGACTCGCCATGGGACGATTAGAACACTCGCGACGGCGTGACACAGCAGGCGCGGCGATTCTCCTCCGGTTATCGAAAGAAGCCTGCCATCAGCAGGTCAGGATGCCGCTATCGGCGTTTCCAGCTCGATGGCGATCTCAGGCGGCGCCAGCAGCGTGTTGTGAACCAGGCAGTGATGCACGGAGCGCATGAGTCCCTCGGTGTGCGCCTCTGAGAGAGCAACGGGGCACACAACATGCACGCGGAAGTTGCCGAGGCGGGCAGGCTGCAGCAACTTCTCGGCAGTCACCGAAACCTCGACGCCGGTGTCGGCGAGATTGCGCGTCTTTAGGTACTGCACGGCATAAAAAGCCGCGCAGGAGCCGAGTGAAGCGAGCATCAGTTCAGGAGGCGTCATGCCGGAGTCTTCGCCGCCATTTTCGGCGGGTTGATCGCAGAGGATAGTGTTCGATCGCGCTTGAATGGAAAACTTTACATGATCGAGGTGCTTAATCTTCACTTCCATCGTGTTTCTCCTCTTCATTAGATGAAAGACACGACAGGAGCGATTCGTTACAAAACAGGGGATGTTTATTTAGCGGTCGGCATCACCAGCATGCGCAGGTATTCCCGAGTAAGAATGGTGCGCAATCGTGGTGCCACAGCCGGGTCGCAGGAGAACTCCAGTGAGCGGCAGCGGTCGATGGCTGCGCGCAGGTCACGCAGAAATGCCACGCAGGACGGGCATGCCTCGATATGTCCCCGCATCTGGTCGCATGCAACGGGCTCTACTTTGCCATCCAGATACTCAGAGAGGTTGGCAAACAAATCGCGGCATTCATCGGGACGTCGCCCAACCTTGGATCCGGGTCTCTTGGGCCTTTTCGCAAGCGAGCCGGCGTTATCTGAATCCCCGGCAGTGCCACTCAGGAGCTGGCTCATCTCCTTGCGCACACTTAAACGTGCCCGATGAAGACGGATGCGCACAGTTCCCTGCTGCAGGTCGAGAACCTGCCCGACCTGCTCGGTGGTCAACTCTTCCATATCATGGAGGACAAGGACAATACGCAAGGGCGCCGGAATGCGCAGGATAGCTTGATGCAACAGATAGTGCTGTTCGGCGTTGAGCAAGTTGCCTTCGGGGCTCTTTCCGGCATCCTGGAGCAACCGCCCCAACTCTTCATTGCTCGGCATCAACTCGTCAAGCGAAAGAACATTCATTGGTGCATGAGAAGTCTTGCGGCGCATGCGCCAGCAGCGGTTTCGAGTGACAGTGTAAAGCCAGACGGCCAGTTTCTGCGGGTCCTGTATCTTGGCCAAGTGCACAAGGGAACGAGAGAGCACCTCCTGCATTGTGTCTTCGGCATCTTCAGGATGCCCGCAGATTTTCATACTGAAGGAATAGACCGTGTTCTGAAGCAACCCGATCGCCTCTTCAACAGCCTCAGGGGTATTGAGGCGGAGCAGATCTGTGGCTTGGATCAGTTCAGGTCGCATCGTAGGGGGCCTTCGAGATCAATACCAGTATATTCCCGCGTATATAAGCGATAGCTGATTCTCCCGAAAGTCCGCCTGCTCACTGCGTAGAGAATTCCGCAATGAACTCACTGAACACAGGGATGCGCATTGCCAGCCACTTGCAATGCGGCCTCAATCATCTCCAGGCAGACCGGGGATACCTTCCTCAGCCAATCTCGTTCCTTGTCGCTTGCAGGTATTGAGTCAGCGGCTAGCCATGCGCGCAACAATGCCAAAGCGAGGCCCATCTCGGCGCCAGGACGGCTTTCCTCCAGCAGGAACATCTGGCGGTAAACCTCGTCCTTGACCCGTTCGCCGCGAAAATGCCGCGAACTTACCGGACGTGTAGCACTCTTTCGCGCTGTCATTGCTGTTTCTCCCCTTGAACGAGCCAGGAATACTGGCCAACATTCACGTTTGTCACCCGATGGAATCCGGTTAAACGCAACAGAGTCACGGCATTCGAGGCGTCCAGGCGATGATCCAGCGGCGGCCCGTTCTCGCGTTCAACATCCGGCCGCCAGTCAACGATCGCAATGTGCCCCCGATGCTTGAGAATGCGAAACGACTCCTGCAGAACGGCAGTCCGATCTGCGAATTCGTGCCAGACATTTGCCAGAAAGACAAGGTTGCAGCGGGCATCCGGCAATGCCGTCGATTCCGCCTCTGCGTGAATCAGTTCGACATTACACACGGATACTTCCTCCAGCTTTTGCCGCAGATGCGCGAGCATTTCTTCCTGCGCATCCACGGCGTAGACTTTGCCTTCCGGGCCGGCGGCCTGGGCAAGTGGAAGCGAAAAATAACCTGTCCCTGCGCCCACGTCCGCAATCGTATCCCCGGCACGCAGGCGCAGCGCTGCAATTACCTCCGCGGGAGGAAGCCAGAGCTGACGTGCGGGAGCGTCGAGCCGATGCGCTTCAGATGCAGCAAATCGCTTGCCGTGCATGGGGCTCTTACTTGCCTCCACAGCAGCCGCCCTCTTTCATTCCCATGGCGCGAAAGATGGACATGGCGGGACACCAGTTTGTAAATGCCGATTGCAGCAGGTTGAGTCCTACGAATGCCGTCAGCCAGAGCCAATAGAGCGAAAGGTAATGGGCAAGCGCAAGCGACAAAAGCACCATCACGCCTGCCATTAGGCGCACACCGCGTTCAACTGTCATAGAAATTCTACTTCATCGGTTTCAGGTTGTTGTCCAGGCCCGGCTTGATGCCGCGAATGAACCATGAAGTAAAGCACGGGAATGGTTGGCCACGAGAGGAAAGTGGATGCCACGGCTCCGGCAATCAGCGACAAGGCAAGCCCTTGAAAGATCGGGTCGGTGAGGATGACGCTGGCGCCGACAACCACCGCCGCCGCAGTCAGCAGCATGGGACGGAATCGAGTTGCGCCTGCATCGATGACCGCCTCGGCCAGCGGCATTCCCTGGCGAATCCTGAGTTCGATGAAGTCGACAAGGATGATGGAGTTGCGCACGATGATGCCGGCTCCTGCAATGAAGCCGATCATCGAAGTGGCCGTGAAGAATGCGCCAAGCATCGCGTGTGCCGGCATGATACCCACCAGGGTTAACGGAATGGGAGCCATGATGATGAGCGGCACGATGAAGGAGCGGAACCAGCCCACCACAAGCACGTAAATGAGAACCAGCACGGCAGCGAAGGCCAGGCCCATGTCACGAAAGACCTCAATCGTGATATGCCATTCGCCGTCCCACTTCATCGAGTAGTGGTCCGTGGACTCCGGCATGGACGCGTTATAGCGGGTCAGCGTGTATCCGGCCGGAAGGGTGAGATGGTCGAGCTCCTTGTTCATTTTGAGAATTGCGTAGACCGGGCTTTCCACCGCTCCAGCCACGTCGCCTGTGACATACACCACGCGGTGCAGATTCTTGTGATAGATGCTGGGCTCGATGGTTGTGTGCTCGACGATGACCAGTTCCCGCAACGACACCATACTGCCGTCCGCGCCGGGCAGGCGGATATTGTCCAAACCCTGCTCAGAAGAGCGATCCGCGCGGTCAAGTTCGACAATCGCCGGCACAGGCTCACGTGCGGCCTGATCGTGCATCAGCCCTACCTGGGTTCCTGAGATAGCCAGCGCCAGGGCATGGGCCACGTCAGAGACTGCAATGCCATGCTGCGCCGCCTTGACCTCATCCACACGCATCACCAGCCGAGGCTGCGGATCTTCGACGTACCAGTCTGTATCCACAACACCAGGTGTGTGCTGAAAGATCGACTTGATCTGCTGCGCCACCTGGGTCTGACCCGCCAGATCCGGGCCGTAGACCTCCGCAACCAGTGTCTGGATTACCGGCGGCCCCGGCGGCACTTCGCTGACCTGAATGCGCGCGCCATACTGGTTGCCGATCGCGTCGAGCAGCGGACGAAGCCGCTTGGCAATCGCATGGCTCTGTACGCTGCGCTCCTTGGCAGGCAGCAGGTTCACCTGGATGTCGGCCTGATTCGGCTGGCGGCGCATGTAGTAGTGGCGCACCAGTCCGTTGAAGTTGTATGGCCCGGACGTTCCCGTGTACGTTTGATAGTTCAGCACGTCCGGCTGGCGCGCAAGCTCGTCTCCGAGCGCCTGGGCCACCCGCGCCGTTTGTTCCAGAGGCGTGCCGTCTGGCATGTTGATGACCACCTGCAGTTCGCTCTTGTTGTCGAACGGCAGCATCTTCACGCGCACCAATCCCAGGGGCACCAGCGCCACCGAGACCAGAAACAAGATAACCACCCCGGCGAAAAACAGAATGCGATTGCGCGAGGACTGGATCAACGGCGTCATGATGCGCCGATAGACCCTGGTCCGCCAGTTCTCAGTCTCCGGCTCCAGTGTCTTGGCCCCTTCAAGATGCTTGCCTAACAGGCGAAGCGCAGCCCAGGGAGAGACCACAAATGCAACCATCAGCGAAAAGAGCATGGCCGCCGAAGCGCCCACGGGAATGGGCCGCATGTACGGCCCCATGAGTCCGCGCACGAAGGCCATGGGCAGTACCGCCGCAATCACAGCAAACGTGGCGAGAATCGTGGGGTTGCCCACTTCTGCGACGGCTTCGACCGCGACTTCACTCATCGGCCGGCCATGATTCTCCGGCAACCGGAAGTGGCGCACCATGTTTTCGACCACGACGATGGCGTCGTCCACAAGAATGCCGATGGAGAAGATCAAGGCAAAAAGCGTGACGCGGTTGATGGTGTAGCCCAGGAAATAAAACACTGACATGGTGAGCGCGAGCGTAACCGGAATGGCCAGCAGCACCACGCCCGACTCGCGCCAGCCCAGGAACAGCGCAACCAGCAGCGTCACAGACAACGTGGCCAGCAGCAGATGCTCCAGCAATTCGTCCGACTTATTCTTCGCCGTCTCTCCGTAATTCCGTGTGGTGGTCACCGTCACGTCATTGGGGATGGTCACGCCCTGCATCTCATGCACACGCTTGAGCACGGCATTTGAAATATCGGTAGCGTTGGTCCCTTTGCGCTTGGCTACGGTAATCGTCACAGCCGGATACTGGCGCGTCCCCTGTTGCGCGTTCGCGCCTGCGTTCGTTGTCCCGTAGACAACATAGTCCGACGGTTCCGCGGCGCCATCGACAATCTTCTCGGCTACATCGCGCAAATACACCGGGCGGCCGCGCACCACGCCCACGACCACGACTTCGAGATCCTCGCGGCTGGTGAAGAGGTTGCCGGCGTCGACGCGAACCTCCTGATTGTTCTCAGAGAAATTCCCAGCCTGCACGCTGGCATTGGCGGCTTGCAAATGGCCCACGATGGCCATGGGCGACAGGCCGTAGGCGTTCAGCTTTTCCGTGCTGAGGACCACGCGCATGGTGCGCGGAAGACCGCCGATAATTGCCGTCTCGGACACATCGCCAATCTGCGCAATGTTGTGTTGCATTTCATCGGCGATGGCGCGCAACTGATAGCCGTTGTAATGCTCGCCCCAAAGCGTCATGGCCAGGATAGGCACATCGTCGATGGAACGGGCCTTGATCAACGGCTGCGAAACTCCCGGCGGTATGCGATCGAAGTTCGAGTAGAGCTTGCTATAGACCTTGATCAGCGCATCTTCCTGCGGCGTGCCCACCAGAAAGCGCACGATGACCAGGCTCTGCCCCGGCGCTGATGTCGAATACACATATTCGACACCCGAGATCTGATGCACCAGGTTCTCGATGGGCAGGGTCACGCGCTCTTCCACCTCGGCCGGAGATGCGCCCGGCATGGCCGTGGTGATGTCCAGCATCGGAACCAGAATCTGCGGCTCCTCTTCGCGGGGAATGTTGGCGACCGCGAAAATTCCGATGGCCAGCGACGCGGCAATAAACAGCGGCGTCAGCTTGGAGTTGAGAAATGTATGAGCCAGACGGCCGGCAATTCCAAGATATTGCGTCATGGCTGGGCCTCAATGCGCTTGCCGGCAAGGTCGCGGTCAGAAGGCGCGTCAACTAGCTTTTCGCCCGAGGAAACGCCCGATAGAACCTCCACTTCATCGCCTTGCGCCGCGCCAAGGGTAAGATAACGAAGCTGCGCAATTCCCTGGCTGTCGAGAACGTACACGCAGGCCAGCGAGCCGCGGAAAACAAGGACGGAATGGGGGATGAGAATCGCCTGGCGAAAGCCGTTGGCAAACTCCGCCGTCCCATACATGCCGGCTCGTAACTGGCTTGAAGAAGGCAAGTCGATCTTGACCAGAAAGCTGTGGCTGGCCGGGTCGGCGGCAGGGTCAATCTCTGCGACTGTGCCGGAAAAACTGGCGGAGCCTGCTCCATCGATCGCAACCTGGGTCTTCATTCCCTTGTGAATCGCGCCAATGGACGACTCATCCACCGTGGCTTGCAGTTGCAGCGCCCCGGCCTGATCCACCTGGAGCAAAGGCACGCCCGGAGCGGCCATCGTGCCTGGATCGGCCGTCCGCGCCATCACTACGCCTGCAAATGGCGCAACCAGTCGCGTGTAATTCATCATCGTTCGCGCGCCGCTCTCCTGGGCTCGCGCCGCGTCTGTCTGCGCGCGCACTGCCTCAAGGTTCGCTGTCGCTGCCTCGGCGTGCCGCGACACTTCATCCATCTCTTGCGGGCTTACGCTCTTCTGCGATTCAAGCTGCTTGTACCGGTCCAGCGTGCTTGCCGCCAGTGCGGCGTTTGTCTGCGCGGCAACTTGTGCATTCTGAGCCGCCTTCACGCCCGCTTGCGCCTGTTCCACCGAAGCGCGCAACGCTGCATCGTCGAGCACCACCAGGGTTTGTCCGGCCCGCACGCTGTCTCCCTCGCGCACCAGGACCTGCTGGATGCGTCCCATGACCTGCGCCGACACAATCGCCGTTTCCTTTGCGTGAACGGTTCCCGTGGAACGAATGTTGAGGGTCACCTGTTGCTGCCGGCTCTGAACCACCCGCGCCTGCATGGTTTGAACGGCAGTGGGTGCGGTGGATTCGCCGCCATGGCAGCCGGCGATCATGGCCGCGGATACGGCAAGCAAACCTGCCCCTAAAATAATCTTCATTGCCATTCCTCCGCCGCATCGGGAGTCAGTGTCCCGGTCGCGTATAGCAGTTCGGTATAGGCCATGGCATTGCCGTAGACAGCATGCCAGTAATTGGATTGGCTCTGTCGCTCGGCATCCTCGGACCGCAGCAGATCGGTGAGGCTGGCAAGCCCCGCGCCGTAACGATTCTTCAGAATGCGCAGGCTCTCGGCCGATTGATCCAGCGCGGCCTGCGCCGTCTCAAGCGATAGAGCCGCAGTCTTGCGGTGAATGTGCGCCTGGCTCACTTCCAACCGTATGTGCTGCTGGCTGGCAGCCAGTTGCGCGTCGATCTTCTGTTTTGCCGCGCTCTCCCGCGCAAGCTGGCTGCGCTTGCCCGCGGGCAGAATGTCAACGCTGATCTGGACGCCGGCCACCCAGTTGTTGCCTCCCGAGCTGCCCAGCGAACGGCGGTCTTCTTCCCAGTTTCCGTAGGTGCTTACGCGCGGGCCGAAGTCCGACTTTGCCGCTCCCAGGGCGGAGACCTGCGCCGACTGCGCCTGTCCCAACGCCATCAGATCGGGACGCGTCTTTGCGGCAGTTGCAATCTCCTCTTCCAGCGCCTGCTGCGGAAATGTATGCGGCTCAATGGGCTTCAAGTCGCTTGCCTTAAGCTCCGGGTCGCCCATCGCCTCGCTCAACTGGGCCCAGGCCAGTTCCAGGTCTCCCTGATCCGCAATCAGTTCTTCCTTGCGGGCGGCCACGTTCACCTGGGCCGACATGCGGTCCGACTCCACCGCAAGGCCGGCCTTGACGTGATCGTTGACTGAAGCCAGCAGCGCCGCCGCCGTCTCCTGCTCGTGCTGCGCAACATCGATCTCCCGCCGCGCATAGAGCACTTGCTGGTACGCAGCGACAACGTGGAGCACGATCTGCTGATCCACCGCCCTTGCAGAGGAGGAGGCGCTTTGTTTAAAGAGATCGGCGCGATGGATCTGCTTTTGCGTCTTGAAGGAGTCGAACGCCACCCAGGAGCCGGAGAAGCGCGTGGAGAAGTTGCCGATGGGCTGGGGACGGTTCAAGGCGTTTACCGCAAAGTCGAGTGCCGTGAACTGGCGCTGTCTCAACCGGGAGCCAAAGGCATAAACCGGATCGTCTCCGCGGGAGATGTCCTCAGTAAAGCCGAGTTGCGGCAGCAGCGCGGTGCGCGCCATGGCCGCAGCCGCTTTGGCATCCAGGTTACTGGCGCGCGCAATTGCCGCCTCGGGGTTCTGCCCCAACGCCTGATTGATGGCTTGCCGGAGCGTCAACTGTTCTTGCGCCGTGGCGGCCCATGCCCCCATGCAAAACAGGAGGAACATGCCGAAAGATCGATAAATGCGAGAACTCATGGGGTGGTATGTCCTTGGATGATGCTGTCAATTGAATAAAGTCACGGAATGACGGATCCGTTACATAAAGCGTCAAATTAAATTCAATTGTGGCCGTCGCACCTGTTCCGGTACGGCCTCCCAGGCGGGGCGTCTGAGGAGATTGAAGGCAGGACGCGCTGGTTTATCGCTTCACAAACGCGCATGGAAGCATGGTAATTAGAGGAATTGGGATGGAGACGGCAAGCAGGCTGCCATCTTCTCCTGAGCAAAGCTCCTTAGCGAACAGGTTAACGTACGCCGGAAGATATTGGTCGAGTCGGCGAATGGAACACCCCTCCGCATAACGGAGGCGCCCGAACCTGCGCCGCGGGAACTGGTCACATTGCCATCATGCCCGGCTTTCAAGTTTTGACCGGCCATGTGAAAATGGGCTGCCGCCAAGGATCTACCGAAAATCCCAGCCGCTTCCACTCCTCATAGCCGCCGCGCAACGGAACCACACGCTCGATGCCCAGCTTGCGCAGAGTCATCGTGGTTCTAGCGGCTGTGGCCTCACCCGGACAAGCGCAATGGAGCACAATGTCGCGGTCACGGGGAATTTCGTGGCTGCGAGCGGCCAGAGCCTCTGGAGAAAAGTGGCCCGCGCCGGGAAGTGTATAGGGATTCGGTAACAGTTCGAGCGGCGGTCCTTGTTCTTCCCTTAATAGGGGAGGATGCGGGGGTGATACGGTAACAATGCATTCATGCGTATCTGGCTATAGCGAGTGGATGATATGGGTTCTCCCACTGCGCGATGCGCCAACGAGCGTGTCTGAGAGAGATTTACAAAACTGTCAAGTGCGGTGCGATTATCTTTTTCTGGCTTAAAATTGGGTGAAACCTATGGGGAATGGAGAATTCTTCCGCTGCGTGCATTTCTTGGATCAAGCGCACGTTATGCCTGCCGAGGTTTCCTTGCAATCGGTTTGCGCGGGGACTTTCGTGCCTCGCGCACAAAGCGGGTCATCGATTTCGATAAATTATCGAGTACGGCGATCCATTCCTCGAGGTGCTGCTCGCCGTCCTTCGTAAGCGTGTAGACACGGCGCGCCGGGCCTCCCTGACCTTCCTCCCAGGCGGACTTGACGTTGCCGTTCGCTTCCAATTGCCGAAGAGTCCTGTAAAGAGCTGCCTTGTCGATCTCCGCATCGGTCAGAGTGTGTTCGTGCAGCTCCGAGCAGAGGTTATAGCCGCAGGAACGGCCTTTGGACCGGAGGAGAAGGAGAACGACCGGCTCTACAAAGCGATAAAGATTGCCCATGCCGCAGGAGCAGGGATATTCCTTGCCATGGCGCACACAGATTTTTCGTGGCATTGCCGCTCTCCGATGGTTTCCGCCGATTAGAATTCGACAGCTTTTACTCCACTATACATCACCTAGATGTGAGATACATCTATTCCAATATGTGATTAAGGGTACTGGCTGCTGGGCCTGCTGTTATGGTATAGGTGTTTCTTACACCTAACGAGTAAAGGGGATGGCGCATGCTTGACAGTATCAGCGCTGGCAATCCCGGTGAGCGAACCATGGCCTGCACCTGGGCATCTCACAAAAAGGTTGCCGAGTATATCAAGACAAGTAATCCATCACTTTTCTCGCTTCACCACATAGCCTGTCGATGAAAGGAAGAATACCAATGCGAATTGCCATTCCGATGTCCGGGAATTGCCTGGAACAGCATTTTGGCCACTGCGAAAAGTTTGTGATGGTTGATGTTGTACCAGAAACAAAGGAAGTGAGAGCGGTGACAGAGATTCTGACGCCTGAACACCAGCCAGGCTTATTGCCTCCGTGGCTCAGGGATCACGGTGTGACCCTCGTCATAGCGGGTGGTATGGGGGATCGTGCACGCTCACTGTTGCAGGAAGCTTCAATTGAAGTGATTACGGGCGCGCCCTCGGAGGATGCGACAACGCTTGTCCGCCGCTACCTGGACGGAGCGCTGACGTCGATTGAGCACACCTGCGATCACGTTTGCAGTCACTGAGCTTGTATAGCGGAAGACGCGCAAGAGCTTGGAAAGAACAGTCATGCTGCAAGAGAAAGACGAAGTCACGCAAGACAAGCGGGCCGGCATTCTTTCGGCGTCGTCCTGCTTTGCGTGCGGGCCGGATAATCCACGCGGATTGCATCTCGTGTTTCAGAAAAGCGAAAACGGGGAGATGACTGCATGGTGGATTCCGGTGCCGGAGATGGAAGGCTACCAGGGCATTGTTCATGGTGGGATCGTGAGCACGGTTCTGGACGAGGCCATGGCCAAAGTTGTTGATGCATCCGGGGCAGAGGCCCTGACAGCCGAACTGCGCGTCCGCTTCCGGCAACAAGTGCCGTCCGGGAGTCAAGCCTGTGTGCGGGGTTGGATCGAAAGCCGGAATAAGCGCGTGATCAACACAGAGGCAGCGTTGACCAGCGCCGATGGAGTTGAACTTGCTCACGCCTGGGCCGTATTTCTCACGTTGAAACCCGAGAGAAGCCCGATTGCCGAGAAGGAGGTTTGATCATGGTTTCCGTTCCAGTTACTCTTCCTCCGCCCATTTGTGAGCCTGCAATGAATCCTATAACGGAGGCTGCGCTGCACGGAATTACTCGTGCGCTCGCTTCTGTTGGCCGGGCTTTCATCTGCCTCGACCCCTCCTTTTGCATCCTTCATGCTTCGAGCCTTCTCGACCGGTTTCTTGGCCAGGGCGCTTCGGTGGCGCTGCGTGGCCGATCAGTCGAGGATCTACTGGGAGAAGTGTGTGCGCCGGTGCAAAACTAGGCCACAGTGGCCTAGTGTACTGCACCCGGTTGTTCAGGGCAGCTCTCCTGATTCAAAACTGGAAATACCATTATTTTGATATTGGCAGTCGTAGGTTCCCAAGGCGAGTTTAAAGCAATGAGGGATTCAAGCCACGGTTGTTTCAGCGTGGATGGGCAATGGCGCTCCCTGCAGTGAGGTAAAGCGCCCGGGCTGGCAGCAGGCTCGGCTGAGGCGATCCAGGTCCGCCTGCATTTCACGGTCGGTCTTCAGCGATTCCAGCACATCGTCCACGATCAAAGCGGCCGCCGCATTTTCAGGGCGTTCGATGCGGTAGTGCATCCACTTTCCTTCTCTTCGCGCAGACACCACCCCCGCTTTGCGCAGATAGGCCAGATGCCGGGAAATCTTGGGCTGGCCCTGGCGCAAAATCTCCACCAGGTAGCAGACGCACACCTCGCGGCCCGCAATCAGATTCAACAGGCGCAGGCGTGTTCGGTCGGCAAGGGCCGCAAACAGGAGTACCAGATCGGACGATTTGGCCCGTGAATTCATATACTCACATAATATACGCATTGACAGATATGTCCATCCCGGATTATATTCGCTTTAACGAATACGAGGAGTACTTGGATGGACGCCAACACGCAAGTCAAAGAGCAAGTGAAACTGAAGTACGGCAGCGCCGCGCGTGCCGTCGCGGCAGAGGGAAGCCTTGCCTCATGTTGCGATCCGGCTCTTCGCTGCTGCGACCCGATTACCACCAACCTCTACAGTTCCGATGAGAAGGGACTGATTCCCGAGAAAGCCGTGCTGGCTTCCCTGGGCTGCGGCAATCCCACCGCGTTGATTGAGTTGAAGCACGGCGAGATAGTACTCGATCTTGGCTCGGGCGGCGGAATCGACGTGCTTCTCTCGGCGCGCCGTGTAGGTCCTACAGGCAAGGCCTATGGCCTCGACATGACCGATGACATGCTGGCTCTCGCCCGCGAAAATCAGCGGCAGGCCGGTGTTGAAAATGTTGAGTTTCTCAAGGGCGAAATCGAGAACATTCCCCTGGCTGATAACTCTGTCGATGTTGTGATCTCGAATTGCGTGATCAATCTCTCGGCAGACAAAGACCAGGTGCTGCGCGAAGCATTTCGCGTCCTCAAGCCTGGCGGACGCTTTGCCGTTTCCGATGTGGTGGTGCGCGGCGAAGTGCCGGATGCGGTGCGGCAAAGCATGTTGCTCTGGGTGGGTTGCGTCGCTGGCGCTCTGGAGGAACAGGACTACCGGAAACGCCTCGTAGCTGCAGGCTTCTCGCACGTGGAGTTCGAGCCCACCCGTGTCTACAACATTGAGGATGCCAGGCAGTTTCTGACCGGCTCGGGCGTGGATGTGGACGCAATCGCCGCGCAGACCGAGGGCAAAATCATGAGCGCCTTTATCCGTGGCGCCAAGCCGGAAATTTCAGCGGAAACAAGTTGCTGTAAGCCCGGTTGCTGCTCGGCCGGTTCTGAAATCGGGAAAGGCTGATCAAAATGCCCGCTCACTACAATGTTCTGTTTCTGTGCACCGGCAACTCTGCCCGCTCCATTTTGGCAGAGGCGATTCTGAACCATAAATCCAGAGGTATTTTCACTGCGTATAGTGCCGGCAGCCATCCCTCTGGAACAGTCAGGCCTGAGGCGTTGAAGCAGCTTGAGTTTGCCGGCCTCTCGACAGACGGACTGCGCAGCAAGTCCTGGGATGAGTTCGCAGCCGCGGATGCGCCGGCCATGAACTTTGTCTTCACGGTTTGCGACAACGCTGCGAACGAAGTCTGCCCGTTCTGGCCCGGACAACCCATGACTGCTCATTGGGGAATCCCTGATCCTGCCGCGGTAAAAGGCACGCCTGAAGAAATTGAGCGTGCCTTCCGCGACGCGTATTCCATCCTGGATCGGCGAATCAACCTCCTCCTCTCGTTGCCACTTTCGGCGTTGGAACAGTTGGCCATGCAGAGGGAACTCGACAACATAGGCAGGCAATGAAACCATGACTCCCCGCCGCATGGTTGCGGCAGGGCAGTACCGCAAATGAATGTACGATCGCATCGTGTTACCGCCGGCTACCGGCCCAGTTCGTCACTCTAATACCCATTGCTGCCGAATATCCAATCGCTCGTGAGGCCAGTTCATCATGTCCAGCGCACCCACTACGCACGGCCAGATTTGCGCTCCATTGCAACGGAAGAAACTCTCCTTCCTTGACCGCTTCCTCACGCTCTGGATATTTCTGGCAATGGCGATTGGAGTAGCGTTAGGCCACTTCATCCCAGGCGCCGCCGGATTCGTCAATCGCTTTCAAAGTGGAACGACGAATATCCCAATTGCAATCGGGCTGATCATCATGATGTTCCCGCCCCTCGCCAAGGTGCGATACGAGAAGCTGGGAGAGGTGTTTCGCAATACAAAAGTACTTGGCCTGTCGCTGGTTCAGAACTGGGTCATCGGACCCGTGCTGATGTTTTTCCTGGCTGTTGTGTTCCTTCGCGGCGAACCTGCCTATATGCGCGGACTCATCCTCATCGGTATTGCACGCTGCATCGCGATGGTCCTGGTCTGGAATGAGTTGGCCGGAGGAGACACGGACTACGTTGCCGGACTCGTCGCCCTCAACAGCGTCTTTCAAGTGCTTTTCTACAGCTTTTACGCGTGGGCCTTCATTACTGTGCTTCCAAAGTGGCTGGGACTTCAGGGAAGCATCGTGCAGGTCAGCATTGCTCAAATCGCGAAAAGTGTCGCAATCTACCTGGGCATCCCATTCGTCTCGGGGTTCGTTACGCGCTTTGTTCTCATTCGGATCAAAGGAGAAGAATGGTACCGCACGCGTTTCATTCCTAGAATCAGCCCGCTTACCTTGTTCGCTTTGCTCTTTACGATCCTGGTCATGTTCTCGCTCAAGGGCGATCTGATTGTGCGCCTCCCGATCGATGTGATTCGCATCGCAATCCCGCTGGTCATTTATTTCCTCATCATGTTTCTGGTCAGCTTCTGGATGGGCAAACGGCTCGGCGCTAACTACGCGCAATCGGCTACTCTTTCCTTCACCGCGGCAGGCAACAACTTCGAGTTGGCGATTGCAGTCTCCGTTGCAGTCTTCGGACTGAATTCTGGAGAGGCATTCGTCGGCGTGGTCGGCCCGCTCATTGAAGTTCCTGCACTCATCGGGCTGGTCAACGTCGCCTTCTGGATACGTAAGCGGTATTTTGTCGCACAGGAAGGTCAATTGGATACCTGTCCCGCAACTGACATGCAGTAGTGAACTGTGCTCTTGACTTACTCCTTCAAGCATGGCGCAATAACTCCGGCGTATCTCCTCGCGCTCGCAGGCAAATACGCCGGTATCTACTCCAATAAGTGCTGGTCTGCCCGGCAAATTCTGTAGCGGTAGAACCGCGAGAGACTTGTATGTAAGCCTCCCGCTCGCGCCCTCTAGTTCGCTGTGAATGCCAGGCCCGCACTTCTTCACCCGCGCTTCATTTGCTCTCTCCTATCGTCTTTAACGCCTGCACCAGCGCGCGCACGTGTTCCTCTTGCACGGCAAAGCGCGTGTATTCGCGATCCTCCGTATAGCCCATCGCCATCCATTCCTTGCGGAACCGTACAGGGCTGGGGAACGCGCTCCTGACGCTCGAATGATACTCGGTGGCCCCGGTCGCTGCGGCCAGCATCGCGATGCTTTCAAGCGCGACGCCGCTGCCGGCCATGATCGCGATGCGTCCCTTGGCGCTCTTCACCATCCGCGCAATCTGGCTCATCCCAAGCGTCACGTTTGGCGCTCCGCCTGAAGTCAGAATCCGCTCCGCCCCGGTCGCAATCACATCTTCCAGAGCCGCATCCACATCCGGTGTCATGTCGATGGCGCGATGAAAGGTCACCGGCAGCGGCCGCGCCAGTTCCACCAGTTGACGCGTGCGGGCCACATCGATGCAGGCCTGCTCGTTCAGCAACCCCAGGACGATCCCGTCCGCGCCCAGTTGGCGCGCCTGCCTGATCTCCTCCTGCATCACTTCGAACTCCAGATCGCTATAACAAAAGTCTCCGCCACGAGGGCGAATCATTACGAACAGGTCGATCGCAACATGGCGGCGCACTGAAGCCATCAGCCCCGCGCCCGGGGTGATGCCTCCTTCCAGCAAATCGCTGCAGAGTTCAACGCGCTCAGCGCCGCCGCGCTCGGCCGCAATCGCCGACTCCACGGAATCGATGCACACTTCAAGAATCATGAGATTTGTCTTTCCGTCTCCGTACTGGCCGGATTCCTTGCTCCGATCTTACCCTCCGGCGCGATGCCAGGGCGCGAGGAAAATTCTTCCATCCCGGCAGGTCCGTAGTGGACTATCCTGATGCCAACAGACTAGAAAAGTTACAGGTGAAACATGACGAGTGCCACGGGTACCATGACCAGCCGCGAAAGGTTCGCGGGCGCGCTGAACCACAAGCAGCCCGACGCTGTCCCCATCGACTTCGGCGCAACCGCCGTCACCGGCATGCACGCCAGTTGCGTAGCCGCGCTGCGCCGCCATTACGGCCTGGAGAAGCGCCCCGTCCGCATTCACGAGCCGTTCCAGATGCTGGCTCTCATCGAGGAAGATTTGCTCGACGCGCTGGGAATCGACGTCGTGGGCGTCTTCTCCCGCAACACCACGTTTGGTTTTCCGCTGGAACGATGGAAGCCCTGGCAGTTCAACGGACTGGATGTGCTGGTTCCTGGTGACTTCAACACCACGGTCGATGCACAGGGCGACACGCTCATCTACCCCGAGGGCGATACCTCGGTTCCGCCCAGCGGGCGCATGCCGCGCGGCGGCTATTTCTTCGATGCCATCATTCGTCAGGAACCCTTCGACGAGGAGACCCTCAATCCTGACGACAATCTGGAGGAGTTTACTCCCATCTCGCAACAGGATCTTGATTATTGGCAGCGCGCCTCAACAGAAGCGGAAACGAGCCGCGGCGTCATTGCCAGCTTTGGGGGGAGCGCGTTCGGCGACATCGCGCATGTCCCGGGGCCGTCCCTCAAGCATCCCAAAGGCATCCGCGATGTCACGGAATGGTATGTCTCCACGCGCAGCCGCCAGGCCTACATCCACAAAATCTTCGAGCGCCAATGCGAGATTGCCATCCGGAACCTTGAACGTATTTACGGCGTCGTCGGTGACCGTGTGCAGGCTGCCTTTATCTGCGGCACCGATTTCGGCACGCAGACCTCTGCCTTCTGTTCGGTAAAAACTTTTCAGGAGCTATATTTTCCCTATTACAAACAGGTCAATGACTGGGTCCACGCTCACACCCCGTGGAAAACCTTCAAGCATTCCTGCGGTTCGGTTTCCAAATTCATTCCTTCGTTGCTCGATGCCGGCTTTGACATCCTCAACCCCGTGCAGTGCTCGGCGGTCAACATGGACCCCGTTCAGCTCAAGGCCAGCTTTGGAGACCGCCTGGTCTTCTGGGGAGGCGGCGTAGACACGCAGAAGACGCTGCCCTTCGGCACACCCGCTGAAGTCCGCGAGCAGGTCCTGCGCCGCTGCGAGGTCTTTGCGCCCGGCGGAGGTTTCGTCTTCAACGCCATTCACAATGTGCAGGCCGGAACGCCCGTGGAAAATATTGTTGCCATGCTCGACGCCGTGCATGAATTCAACGGAAGAAAGTAAGAGCAGCCGGCAAGCGCCCCCGCCCGGAAATTTCCCTCCAAACGCACAAAACGCCACTCCAATCGGAGCGGCGTTTCGGGGTCCTGCTACTGGCCACTGGCCTCCCAAAAAATATGTGGACGATGGTTGTTTCCACCGTACCTACTGCAGGCTGCTCCGGCCGGATTTCCCTTTTTGTAGGGCCGCATCGTTGGCGGTTGCTCTTGCCGGGCGTCTGCTGTTCTTTTTGGGCTGACCTTTTACTGGCAGCCGGTACATCACTGGCACCCTACTAATAGCAATTCACGTGCCGTTTGCTTCTTACATATAAATCAACAACTTGAGTGATAGCCAGTGCTCTAATATTCTGATTTCTGGAAGGCCGGACTAGAGTTAAATCTTATAAACCATAGATGCGTCCCTCAGCGCTGGCATTTCGGGCAGTAGTGGGTGCCCCGTCCACCCATCACAATCCGCCGGATTGGCGTCTGACAGCGGCGGCAGGGAAGCCCGGTGCGCAGGTATACGCAGTGCTCCAGTTGAAAGAAGCCCCGCACCCCGTCCGCGTCCACGTAATCTGAGACCGACGAACCGCCCAGCCGGATTGCGTGCTGTAGAACTTCCAGTAGCGCAAGCCGAAGCCGCTCCAGTTCGGCCTTGGTGAGCTGCTTTGACCTCTTCCGCGGCCGGATGCCGGCGTGAAACAGGCTCTCGTCCGCATAGATGTTGCCCACCCCCGCCAGCAGCGTCTGGTTCAGCAGGGCGGGCTTGATCGGCAGTTGCCGTCCCCGGAACAGGGCGGCAAACTCCTCCGCTCCAATCGTCAGTGGGTCCGCGCCCGGTGCGCTGAACCCCTCGGTCCGGCGAAGATCGCGGAATTCGAGTCGTCCAAACCGGCGCGGGTCAACAAAGCGCAACTCCCCCCCACCCTCCAGGCTGAGGCGGGCGTGGGTGTGTGCGGCAACCGGTGCATCGGGGGTGGTCACAAGCAGCCGCCCGGTCATGCCCAGATGAACAATCCATTGCGCTTCCACTGCAACTGAAGTCAGATAGCCAGATTTCGCCGTACTCCGGCCAGAACGTGGTTTGGTCTCCGTGCTCCGCGCAGGCCCCAACTCGCAAACAATGTGCTTTCCGGTGCGATGCACAGCCAGCACAGTGCGCCCTTCAAGGCCCTTGGACTGCTGTGCTGCGGATGTCTTCAAGGGTTCCCGGTGCGATCCAAACCAGGCCTGGACAATACGGTCTCCGCGCACCCGCGCATCTACGCCACGGGCGACGGTTTCCACCTCTGGAAGCTCAGGCATCTGTCTATTGTAGTGGGCTGCGCTCTGCGAAAAAGGTTTTGATTACAGGCCTTGGGTGAACTACTCGGCTAATGCTTCCTCTTCATCGGATGCCGTTGCCCGGGCGCTGCCCCACTGTTCGAGATAGTACAAACCCAACCCCAGGCCGATCACAAACACGCCCACCGAGGAGTCCTCAATCAGGCTCAACTTCTGGTCCTCGGCCGGGGTCTGGTAAACCACCGTGCCATTAATGTTACGAGGAATAATGCGCGACTCTTCAGGCGTTGACCACTTCGGCAGTGTGTCTACATAGTGCGTCGAAATCATGGCAGAGATAATCAGTCCCGCCAATCCCGGCAGAAGAAACAATAATGAAAAGAATTTAAGTGTCGCCAGTTTTGCTGCTCTCATCCCAATGACCCCTGATCCATCGTGCCTGCAAATAACGTGATGCTCGGTGCGCCCGAGCAAGCCATAACCCGTGCGGTATTTGCAACTTTTGCTGAGAACCGCCAATACGAACGTTGCGTTGTGCCAAGTGAATAAAAAACTTCCACTAGTAGTCTGTACGACACAACGAGCAACTGATCATCCTATTCAGGATACGTGATCATCCCGTTCAGGATACGCTAAAACGTGATTCCACACACTTTCGCGATGCGAAGTTTATAGCACAATAGAGAGCATGCGCTAATTAGGTTATGGGTCAGGCGCTATACGTAAGTAATATAAGTCGATATATCGGTAACCAAAAAATAGGATTACTTTCTATGACTAACTGTCTTCCAGATAAGAAAAAAGTAACTACTTGCGTTCGCCCTGTTCACGAATTCGGCTGGCCTCAAAGCTCACGATCTTCCACTCGCCGTGCGCATCGCGCACGTAAACGCGGGTATAGCGAAAGCTGCCGTTCACGTCTCCCTCGGCGTTCGTGCCCAGCACCGCGGCAAGTGAGGTAACCACCGCGGTAGACCCGTAAAAGCGCACCTTCCGGTCTGAAACTTCCAGCGATGTTATATGCGTCCGCCTGGCGCGAAGGTTGGCCAGAACCTGCTCCCTGGTTTGCAGGGTGCCGTGGGAGGTGATGGCCACGTAGTCGTCCGCCAGCAGGCCGTCCATGGCGGTGGCGTTTCCAGTGAGGACCGCATTGCGCCACGCCTCTTCGAGTTGGTAGATTTCGTGGCGTTTCTCGTGCTTCAGCGGCTTGGGCATTGCCGCCAGCAGCGGGCCCAGGCACGCCGCCATCAGTACAAAAACGAACGCACCCCTGAGCGCCATCCGCCGGCTCATGTTCACAGGCAATTTGTTCGATGCATCCGTCATTTGCGTCTCGGATGTTAGCCCCGGAAAGGTACACCGGTCAATGTGTTTTCAAACTATCCAACACCGGGGATATGAATAGCTGTTGAAAACCTGGCATTTTATGTCGCCGGAGCCTCGGGCGGGACGGATTTCCTCTCGCTATCCGGCGTGAAACGCCATTCCTTTCAGGCAAGCGAACCGGCCCTGGAATCTCGAGCAGCCTCAAGCAACAGCAATCAGATTTTCCAGGGACCGGTCCCGCATCTTCTGGAAGAGTCCGCCCACGGCGTGCACTTTGAAATGCTCCGACTCCCGGTGCGCGGCCAGCGCCTTTTCGTCCCGGTACTGCTCGTAGATGACAACGGTGTCGAGGTCGTCCTCCAACTGATGGGGAACGTAGCTTACGCAGCCCGGTTCCTGGCGGGAAGCCGCAGTCAAGCGGCGCAGGGTTTCTGCGATATCGTCGCGATCTTCCGGGGCAAACTTCATCCGCACAATAAAACTGACCATAAAAGGGTTCTCTCTCGCCTGAGCTGCATGCCTCAGGACATTTTTTCAAGTTTACGCGTGAATGCTTTTCAGCGCCTGTGCAAACTCCGGCAGCAACATCGTCTGGTCGCGATCCGGGCCGGTGGAAACCATGCCGATCTTGGCGCCGCTTTCGCGCTCCTGAAAGCGCAGATAATCCTGCGCGGCATGGGGCAGCTTCTCAAACTCGGTAATTCCCTCGGTAGACTGCTGCCAGCCCTTCAGCTTGGTATAGCGCGGCTTGATTGACTCCAGCCCATAGATATCCGCGGGAATCACGTCCGTCACCTTGCCGTCGATCTCGTAGCCGATGCAAATCGGAATCTCCGCCAACTCATCCAGCACGTCCAGCTTGGTAATCACCAGCCACTCCGCGCCGTTCACCTGGTTGGAGTAGCGCAGCAGCGGAATATCCAGCCAGCCGCACCGTCTGGGCCGCCCGGTCACCGCTCCGTACTCGTTGCCGCGCGCCCGCAGATGGTCGCCCACTGCCTCGTGGATCTCGGTCGGGAACGGTCCCTCGCCCACCCTGGTCACGTACGCCTTGGTCACGGAAATCACGGTCCCGATCGCGGTCGGCCCCACTCCGGTTCCGGTGGACGCTCCGCCCGCCGTGGCTGAGGAAGAGGTCACAAACGGGTAAGTCCCGTGGTCAATGTCCAGCATGGTGCCTTGCGCGCCCTCAAACATCACGCTGCCGCCCTCGGCCAGAATATTGTTCAGCAGCCGTCCCGTGTCGGTAACAAATGGACGCACCTGCTCGGCCGCCGCCGCGTACTCGTCGTACATCTTCGCCGGGTCCAACGGGTCGGTACCGAACAGCGCATGGGCAATGGCGTTCTTTTCGCTGCACGCAGCCTCAATGTGGGTCTTCAGCAGCGCCGGCCGCAGCAGGTCCACAATGCGCAATCCGCTGCGCGCCATCTTGTCTTCGTAGGCCGGACCAATACCGCGGCTGGTGGTGCCAATCTTCTTGCGTCCCGGCGCGCTCTCCGCCGCCAACTCAATCATGCGGTGGTAGGGCAAAATCACCTGCGCGCGATTCGACACAAAAAGCTGTTCGTCCACGCCCACGCCCAGCGCCCGCAGCTTCGCCACTTCTTTCAGAAAGGCGATCGGGTCCAGCACCACGCCGTTGCCGATAATGCCCTTGCACTTCGGCCGCAGTACGCCGCAGGGAATCAACTGCAGCACAAACTTTTGATCGCCGATGATGACCGTGTGCCCGGCGTTATGGCCGCCGGCGTACCGTGCCACGGCGGAAAACCGCTCGCTCAGCACGTCCACAATCTTCCCCTTGCCCTCGTCGCCCCACTGGGCGCCCAGCACAACCGCAGTCTTTGCTCGCATTTGAGTCCATTTCCACTACAGATAGCCCGGCGCTTGCGGCTTTTGGGGACGCGCAACTCCTGGCCTGCAAAACGAAGGCGCAGCCGTCACCGCCTGCACCACCTTCGATGATAAACCCTGCGCCTGATCTACCCTGGCCGCCTTCACCTACGACGCCTGGAGTTCGCCGTGCGCACCCACAATCCCCCGGGCAATTGACCCGTTTTTCCCGATTTACTCGCCCTCCGGCCTCCAGACGCCAGGATTCCTGCCGCCGGAGGCGTTTCTTTCGCAACTAACCCTGGATTGCCGGGTCTAGCTAGTCATAGGGTCGAAAGCACAGTACCGGGCGGTCCCAGGTGGGCTGCTGAGAGGGAACATGAAAGCCCAGTTCTGCCTCTGCGCATCGCGCAAGCCGCAGGATCCATCTTTGCTGCCTGGTTTCGAACCCCATGCCTCTGCACGGCCGTCCTTCATCGCCGGCCACGCGCGGCGTCTGGTTGCGCCGCTCCTGCCTCTTTTCCTGCTGTTTTTAGCGAATGGAGAACTGCGGGCGCAGGCGCCCCTGCAGGGTAGCCAGCAAGACGGCACATCTGCGCAGAGCCCGAACCCGCAAAGCGCCGATCTAGAGAGCGTCCAGTACGCGCCCGCCAAGCCCCGGGCCTATGGCCCACCCCTCATTGCCCAGACCGCCCCTCCCCAACCCACCCCTCCCCAGACCGCCATTCCCCAACCCAGCCACGCCCAGCAGCAGTCGCATGCGCAACAGCACACCTCTGCGCAACAACATCCCAACGCGCAACAGCAGTACGCCCAGCTGCAATATGCGCAAAAGCCCGACCCCCAGCCGCAGCCCTATTCCCAGCCCGGCTACGTCCAACAGGATCCCTACGCCCAACAGCAGGACCCCCAGCCGCAGCCCCACGCACAGCCTCAGCCCTACGCCCAACAGCAACAGCCCTATGCCCAACAGCAGGCCTACGCCCAGCAACAGGCCTACGCGCAACAGCAATACGCCCAGCCTCAGCCCTACCCACAGCAACAGCAGTACCAGCAGTACCCTCAGCCTCAGCCTTACGCGCAGCAGCCTTACACCCAACAGCCTTATCCAGCCCAGGAGTCTCCACAGCCGCAATACGCCCAGGCGCAACCGCCTGCGCAGCCGCTCACCGCGGAGCAGTTGGAGCAGCTGGTCGCTCCGATCGCGCTCTATCCCGACACGCTGCTGGCTGAGGTGCTGGCCGCGGCCACTTACCCGGCGCAGGTGATAGGCGCCGATCATTGGCTCCAGGGGATGCAGGCGCAGGGCTATGGCTCTCCCGACCAGGTTGCGGCCGGAGCCAACGCCCGGACCTGGGACCCCAGCGTCAAGGCGCTGACGGCGTTTCCCCAGGTGCTGGCCCAGATGGACCAAGCCCTGCAATGGACCACCGATCTCGGCAATGCCTATTACAACCAGCCGCAGGATTTGCTCCAGACCGTGCAGGTCATGCGCCAGCGCGCCCAGTCGGCAGGAAACCTTGAGAACTCGCCGCAGGAACAGGTGAGCTACGACCAGGGTTACATCCAGCTCGACCCGCCGAATCCGCAGGTGGTTTACGTGCCGGCCTATAACCCCTGGGACGTCTACGGGCAGCCGGTCTCGCCGTATCCGGGCTTTTCGCTGCTGGGATCGCTGGGGTCCTTTGCCGGCTCCGGGCCGGTCAGGTTTGGGATGGGCATCGCCATGGCGGCCTTCAACCACACCCCCTTTGGCTGGATGGGCTGGGCCTTGGACTGGCTGAGCCAATCCATTCTCTTCAATCACTCCAACTACTATTCCCACAGCAACACGGTGGCTCATTGGGATTCCCCGCGCGGCCCGCTGTACGGCTCTACGCAGCGCGCAGCCATGCCCAGGCAGCCGGACGGTTATAACCGGTCCCAATTCAACCAGCCCAGGGACAATTTTGGGCGGTCCGGCAACGGATACAACGGGACAGGCGGACAAGGATTCGCCCGGCCTCAGAATAGCTACGCGCCAAACCGTTCCTTTGAAAACTCCGGCCGCGGCTATCAGGCGCCTTCTGGCAACTACGCCCGCCCTGCGCCGCAGAACTACGCCTACAACCGCTCCCAGCTGCAAGGGAACATGTCCGTCCGGCCGCAGCAATCCTACGCACGGCCCGGTTATGCGTCGGGCTTCTACGGCGGGGCGGGCCAGGGCTATGCCAACCGGCCAGGCAGCGTCTATGCGAGTCCGCAGCAGAATTGGCGCTCAGCGGCGCCCGCCCAGCAACGCGGCGGCTTCGCCCAGCGCTCCTACGCGGCTCCGGCGGGCCGGGGCTTTATGCAATCTCCAGGCAGGCAGGAGCGCTCAGGCGGCTTTCACCTCTTTGGCGGCGGACACGGTGCTGCAAAATCCTACGGTGGCGGCCACGCATCCGGGGGCTTCGGCGGCGGAAGGCACTCAGGCGGCGGCGGCCATTCCGGCGGTCATTCCGGCGGCGGCCATCATCGCTGAGATGCCCACCCGCATCTCGCTTCGGCTCGCCAGCCAGTTTGTCGTTTCGTAACTCGCCGTGCTGCTCTGACACCATCTGACCTGGGTGGCGAGGTCGGCGGTGTTCTGCCACAACCACTCACCAAACCGCCGCCCACATTTCTGCCGGAACCCCTCAATAAATTGGAGAACCGCTCGAACTTCCCGCCCTGTTAACCAACAGCGCTCCTCATCCGTTGTATGGGCAGAAGAGGCTCAAAGCCTTCTTCCAGTCAGGGGATTTCGCAATGCAAAACCATTCCCGCTTCATCGCCCGGCCCAGCCTGTCCGCAATTTCCCGTTTCATCGCAGTGCCTGCCGTCCTGTTCGCCTCCTTGGCGGCTGCACAAACCCATCCCGCGGCGCCCATCCAACCGCCCGCGGCAATGGCCCCGGTCTCTGACCAGGACCTGCTGGCAACGCAGGAGCAGCTCATCAAGCTGCTGCGCATGAGCCCCACGCTCACCTCCGTCGTGGCCAGCGACCCATCCCTGCTCTCCAATCAGGACTACGTCAGCCGCAACAATCCTCAGCTCGCCCAGTTTCTGGCCAGCCATCCGGAGGTCGCCCGCAACCCCGAGTTCTATCTCTTCACCCAGGTCGAATCGCCGGACGGAAGGCGCGATCATGCGCTCGAGCGCAAGGTCTGGCCCGACATGTCGCAGATGCGTCCCGGCCGCTCGGATATGGAACGAATCATTGAGCCGATTTCAGCAGCGGGCGCCTTCATCTGCATCCTCGGCGCCTTGCTCTGGCTCATCAACCAGTTCATTGAGAATCGTCGCTGGAGCCGCATCTTCAAGCTGCAAAGCGAGGTCCACGCCAGGCTCATTGACAAGTTCGGCTCCACCCAGGAACTGGCCGCCTACATGGAAACCGAGGCCGGCCGCCGCTTCCTTGAGGCCGCTCCCATCCCCATCGGGTTTGAGACGGATCAACGCATGCCCAACGCTGTTGCGCGTGTCCTGATGCCCCTCCAGATCGGCATTGTGCTGGTCCTTCTTGGCGCCGGTTTGCTCTTCCTCCGCAACGCCAATCCAAATCTGGATATCCCCATGCTGGTGCTGGGAACCGTAATCCTCATGCCCGGCCTGGGATTTATCATCTCCGCAGGAATTACCTGGCTGCTGGCCGGTCGCCTCGGCCTCATCCCCGACAATTCCGCAGCCGCCAACCAGCTCCTGCCCCCTCCCAATTCACAGGACAGGCAGTGAGTTGGAAGGGCTGGCGCAGTGGCGAGGAAGCGTATGAACTGGGAATCGATCCTGCCGAACGTCTTTGCCGGCGATGCGCCCCATGCGGCGGAAGCGCCCATGGATCCCCCGATGGATAATGCCGTCTTCGCCGGCTTCTATCAGCGTTCGGCCCGCCCCCTGTGGGCCTATCTGGCGCGCACATCGGGAGATCCCGCGCTGGCTGACGACCTCATGCAGGAAAGCTTCGTTCGTTTCCTCTGCGCCTCGCGGCCCGTCTCGCTTCAAGCCGAGGGAGAGGTAGCCGGCCGCCGCTACCTCTTCCGCATCGCCACCAACCTGCTGCGCGACCACTGGCGCCGTCCGCAGTTCGCCTCCATTGAAGAAATCCCCGAGGAGTTCCTCGCCGCAACCTCGAGTTCCGCCCAGTCTGACTCGCAGGCTGTCCTCGGCCCGGCCCTGGCGCAACTTCGTCCCCGCGACCGCCAACTTCTCTGGCTCGCGCACGCTGAGGGCTACTCCCACCGCGAAATCGCCGAAATCACCGGCCTGGCCTCCGCCAGCATTCGCCTGCTGCTTTTCCGCGCCCGCCGCAAAATCGCCGTACTGCTTCGTCAGCAGGAACGCAATCAAGGCCTGCAACTGAATCCCCCCTCACGGAGGCAGCCATGATCCTGCGCCCTTGCCCCTGCGAAAAAGAAGTCGCCCAACTGCTGGCGCAAGGCGGCTGGCCCGCGGCCTGCTCGCCGGAGCTCCGCGCCCATGTAACCTCCTGCCGCTCCTGCGGCGACCTCGTTCTGGTCCAGCAGGCCTTTCAACGCGCGCGGGCACACTCAGCCGCCGCAGCGCCTCTCGCTTCTCCCGGCGTCCTCTGGTGGCGCGCTCAACTCCGCCGCCGCCAGGCCGCGGTCGAGCGCGTCGGCAGGCCCATCCTCGGCGCGCAGATCTTCGCCTTGGCCGTCAATCTGCTCCTCGTGGTCGTATTTCTTGCCTATCAGGCGCGCCATGGCCTCAGCTGGCTCTCCTGGCTTGCGCAGCTTCCCCAGTCCTTCACGCTTCATCTTGAAGCCCTGTGGCCCTCTGCGCTTGCCGATTCCGGCATGAGTCTGCTGGTCCTGATTCCCGCCCTGGCCACCCTGGCCCTGCTCGGCGGTGTCGTCGTCTATCTGGCCGCCGACAGGCAATAACCAGAAGCCCGCCAGATCCACGTCCGAGCGCGAATCGCCGTCGTCCATGAAACAAGGCCCCACAACCGCCAAACCGCGCCTCTGAACGCCCTATGCGCGCCCTGTTATATTTCCATACGCACAATTTTGTCCACTTTTGTTGCTGCATGTTCTCAAAAAGCGAGGGAGGAAGATCATGAATTGGAATGAGAGTTCGAGGCGGTCGTTCTTGAAGGGGATGGGCGCGGCGGGGGCACTGGCTGCAACCGCGGCAGGTTCCAAACCATTGGCAGCGCAGTCCGCGCCGGCGGTTCCCGGTCCGCAGGCGCCGCTTTCGCCCTCCGCCGCCAAGCAGGCGGCCACGCGGGCCGACCGCATGAAGTGGTGGCATGAGGCCAAGTTCGGCATGTTCATCCACTGGGGCCTTTACAGCGTCATCGGCCAGCATGAATGGGCCAAGGAGTTTGAGGGCATTCCCATTCCCCAGTACGAACTGCTCGCCAAGCACTTCCATCCCAAGCCCAATGCCGCCCGCGACTGGGCTCGCCTCGCCAAGAAGGCCGGCCAGAAGTACATGGTCATGACCACCAAGCATCACGAGGGCTTCTGCCACTGGGATACCCAGCTCACCGACTACAACGCCATGAAGCAAGGCCCGGGCCGCGATCTGGTCCGTGAGTTTGTCGATGCTGCGCGCGCCGAAGGCCTGCGCGTCGGCTTCTATTACTCCCTCATGGACTGGCACCATCCCGACGGCGCCATCTGCAAAACCGACGAGGCCGCCCGCAAGCGCTTCGTCGCTTACACCCACGGCCTCATCCGCGAGCTCATGACCAACTACGGCAAGATCGATGTCCTCTGGTACGACGTTGACTGGCCGTTGAACGCCGCCGGGTGGGAGTCCGAGCGCATGAACGAGATGGTCTTCAACCTCCAGCCCGACATCATCGTCAACAACCGCAATGGCCTCGATGGCGACTTCTCCACGCCGGAGCAGCACATCACGGCTTCTGAGGCGGGGCGCGCCTGGGAAACCTGCATGACCCTCAACAACAGTTGGGGCTTCAACCGCGGCGACGATGCCTGGAAGACTCCCAAGACCATCGTCAGCAACCTCGCCACCTGCGCTCTCGGCGGCGGCAATTACCTGCTCAACATCGGCCCTGAGCCCGATGGATCGATCCCGCCGGAGACCGTGGCTGTACTGGACTCAGTAGGTAAGTGGCTCGACACCAACGGCAAGGCCATCTATAACACTGAGCGCGGCTCCATCTCCGGCAACGACAACGCCAACTTCACCCGCCGCGGCAACACCCTCTATGTCCACGAGCACTTCTGGCCCGGCCACACGCCGGCTGCCGAATGGCTCACCTTCTTCCAGCCAGAAGCGGTCATTTCCCTGGGTGGCCTCAAAGCCAAGGTTCTCTCCGCGCGCCTGCTCAAGACCGGCCAAAAGGTCACCTTCACGCAGGACGACCAGAGCGTCCGTTTCGTTGGCCTGCCTCTCATCGCTCCCGACCAGCCCGCAACCGTGATCGAAGTCGAGTGCGACGCCGTCCCCGTCATCGACCACGGCGCATCCCGCAACCTCTGGCCCCGCTACAAAGTCGGCGTCAGCAGCTAGTGTCCTGAGTCTGAATTGCGCAATACAAAACTGGCTGTCAACACAAAACGGGCTGTCATTCTGAGCGAACGGGGCCCCGAACGTCTTTCAGTTCGGGGGTGGTGAGTCGAAGAATCTGCGGTTGTTCTTCGATGAACTTCTGACTCACCTCACGGGCTATTTGACCGTTTGTTGTCGCATCAAAGGTGCCCCACCCTCGCCACGTTTTTGTTTTTGTGGCTAGGGTGGGATACCAGCTACTCTGCCCGCACAAACGTATACGGCCCCTCGGGCACCAGTGCCACCCGCGCCCCATCCGGCAATCCCTTCAGCAAAGCCGCCACAGCCTCGTCCACCGCCCCAAAGGCCCGCGCCCCCAGGCTCCCAAGCTGTTCCTTCTTCACGCCCGGCGTATAAAAATACAGCTCATGCTCCAACCCCGTCAGCGCCAGCTTCTCCAACTGCCATTGATCCACCTCGACCGCGGTCTCGCGAATCGCATCCAGAAACTGAGCGTGTCCCGCGTAGGCCTGCAGCTTCGCGGCAAACTCCGGCGACCCAACCCCCTCCGCGCACTCTGAAATCACCAGAATCCGTCCTCCCGGCCTCACCGTATGCGCCGCCGCGGTGACGCCTTTGATCGTTTGGTAAAAGGTCAGGTCCAGCGGATAGCCGGCCGCGCTTGTAATCACCGCATCCACCGGCTCCGCGAGCGTTTCCAGGCACGTCGTCTCCACAAACTCCACCCCGGCCGCATGCGCCTTCACCGGGTCGCCCGCAAACACCCCGGAAATCTCCCGGTCCTGCGTCAAAGTCACGTCCATGCTGAAATCGTGCCGCGCCATCCGCGCAATCTCCAGCAACTCCGCGTGCAGCGGATTGCCGCTGATCGATCCCTCCGTCGCCAGCGGCTCGCGCATGAACATTGGCGAGTGAATCACCTTGATCGTCTCCTGCGCCGCCAGGCCCGGAGCAATCAGCTTCCGCCCGCCTGAAAATCCCAGCATCAGGTGCTGCTCAATAAAGCCCAGCGTAATGTGCAGCTCCGCCGCCATGAACCGCTCGTCGATATACACCGGCGTCCCGCGCCCCGTCCTGCCCAGCGAACGGTGATCGGCCAGCGCGCGCGCATCGTGGCTCACCACTTTATAGGTGGCCGCAATCTCCGGCCCCAGAATCGTCTCAACCTCGTCCGCAGTCGCCGCCCTGTGCAGACCCGTCGCAATCAGGATGGTGATGCCTTCCGCCGGAATTCCCGCTTCGTGCAGCCGGGCCAGCAGCGGCGGCAGCGTCACGCGATTCGGCGCCGGCCGCGTAATGTCGCAAACTGAAATCGCCGCCGTATTCTTCCCTGCGGCCAGCGCAGCCAGCGGCGCGCAGCCTATCGGGCTGTCCAACGCCGCCTCCAGCGCGTTCCCCAGGGCCCACCGCGGTCCATCTGACAGCGCCGCGGCTGAGCGGCTCTTGACCACCTGGCACGCAAAGCTGTCCGGAACTGAAACCTCAATGCCGTTCTTGCCAAACGAAAAGTGCGTCTTCATCCATCGTGTTGGAGCCGCCCGCGTCGCGTCCGCCCGGCTCCATCCTCTCCGCACATTCTAATTCCCTGCCTGATTCGCAGCCGCCGGCAGGGAAGTGCGATTCAGGGCAATCCCATGAACTGCGCAACTGCGCCTACGAGGTCGCAGCGAGTGGGCAAGACCAGTAAAACGCGCTGGGCGCGGCATGCGAAAAACCGTGTATTTTGGGGGCATAAAACGGCCATTTTGATGCAAAAAAGGGCATTATTTGGATAAAAAAGGGCTAAAAATGAGGGATTGGCGTTACCGGTTTGCTAACAGATTAGAATTGCATGTTGTTCATTCAACGCATGTTGCATGAAATGACGCGATGAAAAAGTGCGTAAAAAATGAATAAAAAGATGGGGTACCGCGTTTTTGACCCGTTTCCGGCACCGGCTACACACTCCATTGCCTCTCCAGTATGCGTCAAGGGATGGTAATTATCTGCAAATCGACAAGCCGTTCCTGCGATTGCCCTGAAGTGCGATACTTGCCTCGGAATTTTCCACTCGAACACCGCACCGTTTCAGGAAAGCATGTGCAGCGCATGACGGGACGTGAACGCATTCTCGCGGTACTTGCCGGGCAGAAGGCCAACCACCTGCCCTCCATGCCCATCACCATGATGTTTGCCGCCGACATTCTCGGTGTTCCCTACGGCCAATACGCCCGCAATCACAAGCTCCTCGCCGATGCCCAGATCAAAACTGCGGAGCAGTTCGGCTTCGATTACGTCTCCGCCATCTCCGACCCCGCCCGCGAAGCCGCCGATGCCGGCGCAAAAATCCAATGGTTTGAAAACCAGCCGCCGGCGATTCTCGAAGACGAAGCGCTCTTCGCCGACAAATCCGCACTCGGCCGCGTAAAAGCTCCCGACCCGCTCTCCGGCGGGCGCATGGAAGACCGCATCCGCGCCGTCGAACTCCTCCACCAGCGCGTGGGCAACCAGTTGCTTGTCGAGGGCTGGGTTGAAGGCCCCTGCGCTGAAGCCGCCGACCTGCGCGGCATCAATCGCCTCATGACGGACTTCTCTGACGACCCGGCCTTCGTCCGCGACCTCTTCGCCTTCACCGTGGAGACGGCCATCCGTTTCGCCCACGCGCAGATTCAAGCCGGCGCAGACATCATCGGCATCGGGGACGCGGCTGCGTCTCTGGTCGGTCCGCGCATCTACAAGGAATTCGTCTGGCCCGAGGAAAAGCGCTTGGTCCATGCCATTCACGCACTTGGCGGACGCGTGAGGCTGCACATCTGCGGCAACACCCGCAGGCTTCTTGAAGGCATGGGCCAGCTAGGCTGCGAAATGGTGGATATTGATTATCCAGTGCCCATGTCCGAGGCGCGCGCCGGCATGGGGCCGCTGCAGACGCTGGCCGGAAATCTGAATCCGGTGAAAGACCTGCGCGACGGCACCCCTGAGTCCATCGCGCAAGCTCTTGAAGCCTTGCAGCAACAGGCCGGCCCGCAATGGATTGTGGCTGTCGGTTGCGAAATCGTGCGCGACACGCCGCACCGCAATGTTCACGCCCTTGTAAATTTCGCCCAGACGCACACTGCGGCAATCACAGGGTCGTGAGCCGGCCTCATTACGGCCTACTCTGAAGCCGCCGGACCGGCAGCCAGCACCGCATCCGCAACCCGCGCCGCCTCAACTGCAGCCCGCACGGCATGAACCCGCACCAGCGAAGCTCCGTGCAAAATCGCCGCCGTCAATGCCGCCAGGCTCGCCGTCTCCCGCTCCGCAACCGGCGCCACGCCGCCATCGGCCGTCCTGCCTAGAAACGATTTGCGGCTCAGCCCGGCCACGAGCGGCCGTCCCAACTCCAGCAGTTCCGCCTGCCGTGCCAGCAGCGCGTAATTCTCCCTCCCGCGCTTGCCGAATCCGTACCCCGGATCCAGAACAATGGCTTCGCGTGCAATCCCCGCCCGGTCCGCCTCGGCCAGGCTCGCCTCAAGTCCCGCGCGCACCGCCGCCATCATCGCATCGGGCTCAAGCGCCGGCAGCGTGCGCCACTCCTCGGGCCGTCCCCGCGTGTGCATCAGCACCACGCCGCAGCCAAACTCCGCGCACACCGCCGCCATCTCCGCATCCCACGCAAACCCGCTCACATCGTTCACAATCGCCGCGCCTGCTTCCAGCGCCGCCCGCGCCGTCGCCGCCTTGTACGTGTCCACTGAAAGCACTGCGTGCGGCTGAGCCCTCAGAATCCCAAGCACTACGGGCAAAAGCCGCGCCTGCTCTTCCTCGGCGCTCACCTGCGCGTCCGCTCCACCCGCCCGCGAACCCGGCCTTGTGCTCTCCGCGCCCAGGTCCAGCAAATCCGCGCCCTCATCCAGCAATCGCAGCGCATGGGCCACCGCGGCTTCCGGGTCAAGAAAAGCCCCCCCGTCGCTGAACGAGTCCGGCGTAATGTTGACGATCCCCATCACCAGCGTGCGCCTGCCCAGTTCCAGCGTGCGGGTGCGCAGCCGCCAGGAATACAGGGCTCGTTTTAAGCTCACCTCACCACCGCCTTCCTTTGCAATTTTTGGATTTGGAGTATTTCTGCGATGGGCTTGGCTTTGAATACCCTAGCCCAATGGAACTCCCAACACTCCGTCTCTCCAATGAGGAATATCGCCTTCGTAGTAGGTTATCTGAGCAGGCGAAAGAGTGTTGTCTGGAGTGCTTTCCTGCTGTTCCTTCAGCTTCGCCACGATGCTTGTGAAGTTATCGAGGCTCGTTCTCGTGTGCCATTCAAAGTATGGGTCGTCTCTGGAAAGCTTCTCGCCTGACCTCGCTTTAACGTCGGCGGCTGCTAAAAGTACCTGGCCGAAAAAGGCATCGCTAGTGGCTCTATCAACATGATTGCCGGATTGCAAGTAACCAAGATACCCGAGCAGCAGCTCAGAAAGACCTCTGAGGTCATTCTTGTAGCCTTCCAGCACATAGGGCTCGGGCGGTGGATTTTTTCGGAAAGTTTCCACAGCAGTCTGGAATGGCTTCTTGCCTACCTGAGCATCGCCTATTGCCGGGAAGGGACCATTCGACGTATGAATTCCCGGCACCAGTTTTGCAGTGTTAGCAGGAGCCTGAGTTCTGAGAGCATCCATCTGCTGCTCTATGAGCTGCTTTTTTTGAGCAACCTCTCCAGTTAGATCACTGACCGATTTCTCCGCCTCCGTTACCGATGCTTTTGCTTCACGCAAGGAGCCATTAATCTGATTGAGGGTGTACGCGCCCCAACCTAGCGAAACCCCAAAGATTGCTGCCACAGTGATTAGGACAGTTTTGGTGGTCTCGAGGGTATTTAGCCGCTTGTCGAGTCCGTCAATCTTGTCCGAAATTTTTCCGATCTGCTTGTCAATATCATCTATTGTTGGCATCAAATCACCCCTCTTGAAATTCAAAGCCAGCACCGGCTTCAGTAAAGCGACAATAAACCTATCTATCTGCTTTGGGCCAGCATGAATTTCAGAACCGACGCACCGAAGGTCGAGTTAACTCCGAGGGCTGTTACACTCCGTGCATGAACCTCCTTCGGCGAATTCCGTCGCTGTTGTTGGTTGTCGCTTTGGTTCCCACTGCAGGTTTGCCTGCGCAAACATACCGCGGCACGACCGCAGTCCACCCCACCCCAGCCAAGGGGCCGCTCGGCGACCGCATTCAGGCCATCCTCTCCGACCCGGCGCTGAGCCATGCGCAGTTCGGCATCAGCGTCACCACGCTGGACGGCCAATCTCTCTATGCGTTGAATGACGGCCGCTTGTTCACACCCGCCTCCACCGCCAAGCTCGCCACCACTGCCGCTGCCTATGCTCTTCTGCCCGTTGAAACCCTGACCTGGTCCACAAACGTGGTGTCTACCGGCGATCTCGATGCCCAGGGGGTGGTCCACGGCGATCTCGTCCTGCTCGGAGTCGGCGACCCCACGTTGAGCGCGCGGCATTACCCGTACCAGGCGCCCGGGTCCGCTCCTGCTTCCGCTCCCACAGCGCCCGTCGCCGAGCCGCCCACCGCCCTCACCGTCCTTGAACTGCTGGCTGAGCAGGTCGAGCAGGCCGGCGTCCGCACCGTCGATGGCAACATCGTCGGCGACGACAGCTTCTTTCTCGACGAGCCCTACGGCCAGGCCTGGGCCTGGGACGATCTGCAATGGAGCTACGGCGCGCCCGTCTCCGCGCTTACCTACAACGAAAACGCCATCGAGCTCAGCATCGCTTCCGATCCCAAGAACCCCGAGGCCACAACCTCCGCCTGGAACCCCCAGGTCGATTACTACGCCCTTGACAACTCCATGACCCCCGCGCCCGCCAGCCAGCCAGCGCATCCCGGCCTAGAACGCCGCCCCGGCTCCCTGATGGTGCGCGCCTGGGGCACCGCTCCGGCCGCCGGACTTCATGCCGGCCTCGCCGTTGAAGATCCCGCCGAGTTCACGGCCGTGGCTTTCATTGAGGCGCTGCACCGGCGCGGCATCAGCGTCACCGGTACCCCTGCCACCGGGCATCGCTTCCCCACCGGAACCGGCGACTTTGCCGGTGAGCGCGCGCAGCCCCTCAACCTCGTTCCTTCCGCGCTGTCCACCGTCCAGGGCCCCATCCAGGGGCACAGGTTGCTGGCCTTGCACATCTCCGTGCCCGTGGCTCAGGACGTCACGGCCACCAACAAGGCCAGCCTCAACCTCCACGCCGAGTTGCTCCTGCGCCTGCTCGGCAAAGTCCACGCCGGCGACGGCAGTTTTGCCCAGGGCTCCCGCGTCGTGCGCCAGTTTCTCGTTAATGCGGGCGTCAAAGACAGCGACTTCTACTTCTGTGACGGCTCCGGCCTCAGCACGCAGGACCGCGTCGCTCCCCGCGCCTTTACGCAGCTTCTTGCCTGGGCATCACAGCAACCCTGGGGCTTGGCCTGGCGTGACACCCTGCCCGTGGCCGGCGTCGACGGCACCCTCGCCAACCGCTTCAAAAACTCGCCGCTCAAAAACCGCATGTGGGCCAAAACCGGCACCTTCCGTGAGGTCAATGCGCTCTCCGGCTACCTCGGCACAACCAGCGGCAAGGTGCTGGCCTTCTCCATCCTGGTCAACGGACACCTCCCGGGCAGCTCCGCTGAGGCGCAGGCCATCGATCGCATTGCAGAAGCCATTGCAGCGGCGGAGTAAGGCTGTATCATCAGAGGCAAATGCACGCCCATTCTTTTTCTGCTTCTAGCGCTCTTTTGCTCTCTGCTGCCTGCCTTGCCGTGGCGCTGGCCGGCTGCCGCTCGCTGCCACCCTCCAAGCCGTCGTCTGAGTGGACCCCCGAAGAGGCGCGCGGTGCGCTGGTCTATCAAGTCAAGTGCGCCCGCTGCCACTACCCCACCACCACCCGTCCTCTCAACGGGCCGGGGTTGCAGGCGCTCACCAAAATCAAGGCCATGCCCTCCGGCGCGCCTCCCACTGACGAGCGGCTCACCGCCGTCATTCTCCACGGCCGCGGCATGATGCCCTCCACGCCGCAACTGACTGACGACCAGATCAGCGATCTGCTGGCCTATCTGCACACCCTATGACAGACGAAACCAGAACCGGCCCGGCAGCTCCGCAGGACGACGCCAGCGGCCAGAAACCCGCCGTTGCACCGCAGCGGCGCGAGCTCTTGCAACTGCCGGGTCTGGTGGCCATCAGCCTTTACATGCTGATTCTGGCCGCGGTAAACATCCTGGCCGTAGTCAGCGGACAGTTCCGGCCGCCGTATCTCGTTTTTTCGGCTTTCTTTATCGCCGCTGGCCTGGGCCTGCTGCTGCTCTTGCGCTGGGCCTGGGCCATGACCCTGGCCGCCGTCGCCCTGCTCGCCTGCCTCTTCGCCTGGAAGTTCTCCACGCAGCACGCGTTCCCGTTCATCGTCCAGGGCCTGCTCAACCTGGTCTTCTTCCTCTACCTGGTCCGCCCCGAAGTCCGCGAAAAGCTCCGCTAAGCGCCGCCGGCCCGCGCATCCCGCCCCGCAAAATCCTCAGTCCGCTTACCCGGTACAATAAAACCGTGATGGATCTGGTTCAAATTTCCCCCGCCCGCACGGCTCCGGCGCCCAAACCCGAGTGGCTCAAGGCCCGCGCTCCGGTCGGCGAAAACTACCACGACCTCAAGCGCCTCGCCCGTTCCCTCGGCCTCAACACCGTCTGCGAGAGCGCCCAGTGCCCCAATATCGGCGAGTGCTGGCACCACAAAACCGCCACCTTCATGATGCTGGGCAACCTCTGCACCCGCCGCTGCGGATTCTGCGCCGTCCCCAAGGGCCGTCCCGAGCCCATCGACTTCGACGAGCCGCGAAAGGTCGCAGAGGCAGTGGCCAGGTTAGGGCTGCTCCACGCAGTGGTCACCAGCGTCAACCGCGACGACGACCTCCTCGGCGGCGCCCGCGCCTTTGCCCTGGTCATTCAGGAGATTCGCCGCCAGGCGCCCGGCTGCCGCACCGAGGTGCTCATTCCCGACTTCCAGGGCAGGGAAGAGGCCATCCGCATCGTCGTCGAGGCCCGCCCTGAAGTCCTCAACCACAACACCGAATCGGTCCCCCGCCTCTATCGCGTGGTCCGCTCCGGTGCCCGCTATGAGCGCACCCTTGAGCTCCTGCGCTACGCCAAGCAACTGAACCCCTCCGGCGTAACCAAGTCAGGCGTCATGGTCGGCCTCGGCGAGGAAACTGCGGAACTGCTCCAGGTCTTCCGCGACCTGGCCGCCGTCCACTGCGACATTCTCACCATCGGCCAATATCTGCGCCCCTCGCGCAACCACCTGCCCATGGCCCGTCTCTACACCCCGCGCGAGTTCGCCGAGCTCAAGACAGAAGCCCTCAAAATGGGCTTCCGCCACGTCGAGTCCGGTCCCCTTGTCCGCTCCAGCTACCACGCCCACGAGCAGGCAGCCTCCACTGGCCTGCCCACTTTCGCATAGCGTTGTCTTAGGAACTGCCGTATGAAGCCAGACTTTGCGTCGATCTATTTGCTCAACCCGTTTTCCCTGGTGAGCTTCGCGATTCTTATTGTCGGGGCAATCAACTTCACCCGCCGGAGCTGCTACGAGCAAAATGAGTCAGTCGATTCTGGGAAAGGGTTACAGGTCTTCCTCGTCACGCTTTTGGCAATGACCCTCTTCGCCCTGGCTTTTACCGCATCCGTGCTATTTTTGCTCTTCGAGCTCTTCAGGCATTCAACATTCAACGATCCACAGCAGAGATGGAACCTAGGCTTAGCGCTCTTCCTTCTCGGGCCTTTGGCGTGCTTTCTGCTCGGTGTGCTGTGCTCGCTCTTTGTCGGCTCCCGCGTCAGTCGTCTGTTTTGGAGAAACGGCCCGCCTGACGGTCAGGCACACCCACCCGAAGAATAGAGCGCTCCCGCCTTGCCCTTGCACCCGCCAGTTTTAGTAGAATAGCCGTTGGCAGTTTGGCATCTTGCGAGGTAGATACGATGGCAGTCTCGATCATGGCCGGTATTCCGGCGCTCAAAGAACTCAACACCGACCTCCGCCGCCGCATGGACGGCGCCGTGGCCACTTTCCAGGCCAACCTGGCCTCCACGCGCACCGGCCGCGCCAGCGTCCACATGCTCGATCAGGTCAAGGTGGACTACTACGGCACGCTCACGCCCATCAGCCAGCTCGCGCAGCTCTCGGCCCCTGAGGCGCAAATGATTCTGATCGCGCCCTGGGACCCCACTGTCCTCAAGGAAATTGAGAAGTCCCTGCGCACCGCCGATCTCGGCTTCAATCCCATCTCCGACGGCAAGGTCCTCCGCGTCCCCGTTCCTCCCATGACCGAGGAGCGCCGCCGCGACGTCTGCAAGCACCTGAGCCGCGTCCTTGAGGAGCACCGCACCGCCGTCCGCAACGTCCGCCGCGACGGCAACGACGCCCTCAAGAAGTTCGCCAAGGAAAAGAAGATCAGCGAGGACGAAGAGAAGCGCGCCTTGGAAGAAATCCAGAAAATGACCGACGAAGAAATCCGCCGCATGGAAGAGCTCTCCCACAAAAAAGAAGCAGAAGTCATGCAGGTCTGAGCGGTCGGGACAAGCCCCGCTCGTCCACCAAGCATTGTCATCTGAGCGGAGCCGAAGTACCTGCGGAGGGCCCCCCTCCGAGCGGGGCCATGGTGCTGCTAGCGACCCTTCATGTATTTGGCAGCGACATGGGCCGCAATGTCTTCTGGAGTTCGGTCACTTCTCAACCCGAACTTTGTAAGTTCAGCCAGTTCCAAATCGACTTTTCTGCGCCACTGCTCTCTTAAGGTTTCACTCATGCCGCTGTACACTCGCATCAACTCTGCTCGCCTTGCGATTCTCTCGGCTTCAACTACTTCAGGAGGGCGGGTAGCCGAGCCGCCTGTATTCTTGCAGTTCGGGTACTCGGGGCAACCCCAAAACTCACCTCGATAGCCATTGACCCTGCGCATAGGCACTTGATGTTCTTGACACCATGGAGTGTCCAAGTCCAAGTCGGGATATTTTAGTTGGGATATGCATATAGTTGTTTTGACTTCGTGCCATGAGCCATCATGTAGAGCGTTCCCGGACGCTGCGCTGTCATTGCTTAAGGGAAGCCAAGACTCCTTGCCGCACTCCAAGCATATTGTCTTAGCCATGCTGTAATCTTCATCGCTTCCGTAGGCATGATTGACTAGATTAGGAAAGCTATTTTTGTCGTGGCACTCAATATCGTTGTCCTTGGCGTATGCGATTGCTGGCGCGGTAAGACGGCCAGTCGTCACGAAGATTGCGGCGTCAGCTTCTACGTCATGCTTAGCTGCAAGCAAGATTTGAAGGTCACGTCGCCCTGTGGATGAGCGGCTCCCGTAGCGTTTGCACTCAATCACATATTTCTTCTTATTTTTCCAAGCAATTGCATCTTTGCCGCCGTCAGCTACATACGCGGTTTGATTTACCCTGTATCCGAGCTTCCTGAAAACCCTCATTA
>Ga0302320_10001411_pt1 | contig 57806 bp, 51 predicted proteins | sample Bog_T0_3_FD_202130 | JGI IMG/M metagenome (GOLD analysis project Ga0302320, IMG submission 202130) | Peat permafrost microbial communities from Stordalen Mire near Abisko, Sweden - Bog_T0_3 | ecosystem: Environmental > Terrestrial > Soil > Wetlands > Peat | place: Sweden: Abisko, Stordalen Mire... | reverse complement strand
AGACCCCCGGCAACGAAGACGCCGACGTAGACGCGGAAACCGCCCGAGTCGAGATCGACGCAACGAACGTAGATCTTCTCGAACAGACGCTCACCAGTTGCGAGGAAGTGGCCGATCATGGTGTAAACCACGATCCGAGCAGTCGGCGTTTCCTCGTCTTTCGAGAGGAGAGCCTGCTGATCGTTCCACGTCTTCGAGGTCGAGTTGGCGATCGGTTCCTTGCGGACCAACTGCCAGCCGACTTCGCCCTTGTCCTTGGCGAACGCCTGCTTGTCATACCAGTCCTGTGAGTAAAACAGGGTCCGGTCGGACTGCTTGCGGGCGTGTCCACGGATGTCGAGGATCGACAGCGGGAAGACGGCGACGAGAACGTGCGTGTCCTTGCAGGACTTCAGCACTTCCTCGCTGAACGGAACTTCGGTGAGAGCGGCGAGCTGTTGCTTCGTGGCGTTAACCCCGAAGTGTTTGATCGCCTCCTCGATTCCGAAGAAGTTCTTGCCCATGATCTCGCGGGCGAGCTTCTGCGACGTTGACGGTTCATAACCGCCGTTAACCATGAGTCGTGCGATGTTCGCCACGAATGCAGGGTCGGTGTTGATGCGGGCTGCGACTTCTTCGGCATTGTCGCCGATCGCTACCCACAGACGTTGATTGGCGGCATTGATGTCGCCAGCGGGGACTTGAGTCCATGCTTTCATGATGTGCTCCTTTTTCTGTTAGCCTTTTTGAAATTATCTCGAAGGCGACTGGATTTGAGCATACGATCTCAAAATTACGTCTTGCCTCAGTTTGAGACGAGCTTTTCAGGCCCTGATTTAAGGCTCAAAAAGCTCATCTCAAACAGTGATTCTGTATCAAAGAACTACCCACATAGTATAGCAAAGAAATGCCTATTTGTCAATGATTTTGGCGATATGTCAATGTTGGTAACTAAGGCTTCGCAAAGGGCTATATCTAAGCTAAGGTACTGACTAATACCATCAATTTTGGTATTATGTCCATGTACAACTGAATAGATGACCTAACCCCTTATAGCACTTTGTTTAAGGGTATGGTCGCAAAAACTACCGTCCAAGGTAAAAACCTCCTTATCAGGAGCACCTTGGACGGTCCTATCAGGAAACTGATAGTGGGTGGCTTCGGCCATCGCCTGGTAAGGAGATTTTTGTATACTTGCCAGGGATTATCAGTTAAAATATAGCTACTTATTAACCATTAATATGGAAAACCAAAACCAGTCTCACGAGGGCAAGACTAAAAACATCACTCTCAAATCTGTCCTCGCGTGGATATTTGGAGTAATTTTTTTACTCGTCGGTGTCTCCCTTCTTTTTACTGATCCTGTTAGCGGAATAGTCTTCCTTCTCTGTGCCGGTCTCACTCTGCCCGCAGCAACCAAACTTCTCAAAGATAAAACCGGAGTGGCCCTATCAGTGGGGCTACGTTTTGTAATTTTGATTATCCTTTTCGGAATAGCAATCGGCGTATCTTCATCCAAAAAAGACAACTCCGTGGCTGTTGCGCCAGTCAACCAAGCTCCTGTCGTATCTGCGAGCCAAGACCAGCCTGCACCGACAACTTCTCAGCAAAGTGCCCCAGCTCCAAAGAAAGCTGCAGTCGTTAAAAGTACGGCACCAGCTCAGACTACAGTAGTTTCAACCGCACAGCCTGCTCCGACTCCTACGCCAAAGCCACAAGCTCCCGCGGTCCCGTCATTCTCTGGCGATGGAAATTATATTGTCGGTTCGGACATTCAGCCGGGCACGTATCGCACCAGAGTAGGATCAAGCGGATGCTACTACGCCCGCCTCAAAGGATTTGGCGGATCGTCTAGCGATATTTCTGCAAACGCCAACACCGACGCTCCCGCTGTGATCACTATTTCAGCAAGCGATGCCGGATTCCAGACATCGAATTGCGCAACTTGGACTGAGAACCTTTCGCAGATCACAACAAGCCAGACGAGCTTCAGCGACGGCATATTTATCGTCGGTACCGATATCCTGCCTGGCACCTATCGCAGCACAGGAGGCGACGGATGCTACTACGCCCGCTTAAAGAGCTTCGGTGGAACATCAAGTGATATTGCCGCGAACGAAAATACCGACACCTCAGCGATCATAACCATAGCTTCGACCGACGCAGGCTTCCAGTCTTCGGGCTGTGGAACGTGGTCAAAAATTCAATAAACAACAATGGCACTCAAGCTCGAAAAACTTTACTACCACGCCAGTCTAGATTCGGGCGATTCCACAGACTCTAGCTTCGAGTCTGACGACGGATTTAATCTGAGTATTTCGATACCCGATCCGCTTGCAGGCATGCCTGATAATTTTTTCGACTGGCCTGAAGCGAAAATCGTAGCCAAATACTGGACAAAAGATTGCACTGAAAAGGTCAAAAGTGATCTAAAGGAAAAAGGTATTGAGTCTTGGCGAAATTTCAAAATCAAAGATGTCATAGGCGTTGATGAGAACAAAGAACTTCTCGAAAAACTGAAACTGGCAAAGGTGACATTTGAAGAAAAAAGTCTGTGGCCACACGGCTATACGACACCGCCTGCATATTTTGCTCAAGCGATCGGGTCAATCATGGCGGCAGGCCAGGAAGGTTTTACCTACATCGATAAAACTGATATTAAGGATATCGATACGCCACAGAAAGATGTACCAATACTTCCATCCAAGAACGTGCAAATAAATACACCTATTTCCAACACCGATGATTTCTCAAATGTGAAATACTGTGTGCTTTGTCACTCACCCAATGTTTCATTTAAACCGATGCCATTTCTTGGCGGACTGATGACGCGCAAGACATTCATATGCGAGGCTTGTGGTGCAACATTGCGCCAATCTGGGCAATCATACAAACTCATCGCCACACGAGATCAAGTGAATAAAGTGTGGCAGAAATATGCTAAGCATAAGCTGACAGCGCGAGAGTGGGTCACTATTGGCAACGGAGGTTTGTCGGATGAAGATCAAAGGCTTGCTGACATTGAGCAGCTAAGGAAAGACTACGAGCTATGGCTCAACAAGATTCGCTCTGGGAAGATCGAGGTGAAGATGATAAATGCGGCGCTACCAGTAATCCTTAAGGCTGAAGAAAAGTGTTACTGTATTTTGCCGAACATCACTCTCAAAGAGCCACGTTCGGTGCGAACAAGCTCTGGCTACTATGGTGGTCCGAGAGTCAGGATCGCAAAAGGCGTATCATTCGGTCTCGGGCGATTCGGCTCGTCGAGTGAATCGCATCAGGAAATACGAAATATCGACAGTGGAACGATCGTCGTCACTAATTCGAGATTTATCTTTGCCGGAAAAATGAAGACAATCAGCCTCGACATACGAAAAATATTACAGATTGATCCTTTCACTGACGGCATCGGACTGCATCGTGATGGCAGAGAAAAGACGCAATATTTCCTCTGGGCGAATAATCTAGCAAGCATCAAATTCAGTCAGGAAGGCAGAGAACAAAGCCAGCCATTCAGCGGGCTTATACTCCAGTGTCTTATAGAGGGAGCGATTCATAGTCCATCAAAATAAATGAGCTATTACCGCAATTATAAAAAACCATACTATTATCGTCGTCGCAGATACGGAAACTACAGTCAGCCCTTCGAACCGATCAAGGGAATCTTTGTTATTGGCGTTGCGTTCATTCTTCTTGGTTCTATCTCATCTATAACCTCGGGTCATTTCGGAAACGTCTTTTTCAACATAGTCATCTGGGCATTGATACTCTGGGGAATTGTTTTTCTGATCAAAAAAATAAAGAATCGATCCAAAAACGCTGTATCGAATAATCTTTATATCCCTGCTGGGGCGAGCAAAGACGAAGTGGCAAGCATAAACAGCGAGAAGCACGGGTGTAAATGCTACATGGACGGACTCACTGACGGAGAACAGGAAATCGCTCACATTCTTGCTGAGGGGTTAAGCTACAAAGACTACTTCATTTTCAATAACCTGACTATTCCGTCAGATCATAATGGGTCCTCGCAGATTGACCACTTGGTCGTATCCAAATTCGGCGTTTTTGTGATAGAAAGCAAAGATTACAAGGGCTGGATTTTCGGTAGTAAGGATCAGGACAACTGGACGCAGTCATTGCCGGGTGGAAAAAACAAGTTTCAATTTCAGAACCCGATCAGGCAGAACTGGTCACATATCATGTCGCTTAGAATGCTCATGCCATTTATTCCAGAGACAGCTTTTCAGAGCATTGTGGTTTTCACTGATTCGTGTGAAATCAAAACCGCGCCCATCGAGAACGTAGTTCATTCGGAAGAATTAATCGCGTGCGTTAAAAAACATACTGAGAATAAAGTGTCTGAAAACGATCTCCAATTGGCACTCGGAAAATTGTCATTCGCTTGCCAGACAGCAGACATATCGCCGTCACAACATATCGACAATTTGCATTCACATCACGCAGAATAATCGGTCCTATATCCCAATATCAGGATACTGGAACGGTAGTTCGTAATCAGGATCGTTGTATGGGTCACCGTAGCGATCTTCCGGTGGTTGGATTATCACTCGCTTGTCTTTTGTGGTCGTTAGCGCGAGTGCATCGGAAATCGACGGATCGATACCTTGCTCGGCAAGCACGTCTTTCTCGATCATTCTCATTTTTCCATTCCGCTCCGTATAGAACATATAGAGCAGGTTGTCGAACTCCGGTCTTTTCATGAGCTTGCCACCGCCTCTCATCCACTTTGCCAGTTTCGCATATCCTGCGGCATAATGATCTTCATACTGACCATCGTTGTATGAGTACGGCTCCGTCAGATCTAGGCCGTATCGCTGGCGATTGGCATATTTGCCGATCAGAAAGTTGCCCTTGGCGTATTGGCTTATCAACCTGCACAACTCCAACCCTCTGCCTGCCTTGTCCACGAATATATTCTGATCAGAGATCGGCACATCGTATTTTTTGGCGAGGTCGATAGTCTTTCTCGCAAGAGTCGCGATGTCGTCAGTCATCTCATGGTAGACGACTTCTGCCGCATTCTCGGCTTTCAATACAATCGTCGAATATGACCGATATTTATCCGCCAATAGCACTCCGAGCCGCTTCTCGCCTGTGAACGGAACGCTTTCGTGGTAGCTTGAATTGAGCATAACCTCGGAGAAGAGCTCGATATGGTCTTTGATCACTCTTGATTCCTGCTCCAAGATGCTTAATACGAGAATACAGAACGCATCGGAGAGGTCGTCATGGCTCTCGGTGCCAAAGTCCGTGATCTGGGATATCAATTTGTCTGCTCCGTGCGGCGGAAACAGCACTCTGCCGGACTGGATGAGGCTTGAGACGAGCGACAGCCTTGCTCGCTTGTCCGATCCTTGCGGTTTGTATTCCTTTGCAGGAAAGCCCTCAGCTCGCAACTGTTCGATGAGTGACTTTTGATAAGCCACTCCCTCGACAAAAAGTTGTGATGGTATACCGTACCCAAGAGCAGTAGAGACAGCTTTTATTTTCTCCAAGCTTTTTGGAAAATCCATGCGCTCATTGATCGGATTCGAGGTTATGTATATCTTCATGTTGTTTTTCCTGCCGAATACCATACCCGATACGATCGCTGTATAGTCTGCCGTTTCTTTTTCACTGATTGCAGGATCGACTCCAGTTGCCACATAGCGAAAATCCGCGTCGGGTGGGGTTGCATCGTATTTCTGTATCCATTCTCGCCGTACTACCTGATCGTCGCTTGAAATGATCTGGAGCATGTATTCTCTCTGCCATGCTTGTGGGCTTGGAAGCGATTTCTGAAGCGTCTCAATCTCGGCCTGTGTCTGATATTTTTCAGGCCACATAGCTGTGCCATCCTCTTTGAGGAAAGGATACGCTTTGGTGATGCCATCCATGCGACCTTCGAGGATAGCTTTCTTCAATCGCATGATTATCGAGTCATTGTGGAGCTTGGTGCCAATGACGATTAAACGGGTATCTTTGTCTCCAAGTGGAATGATGTCACCCATGAGCCAGTTGTACATTTTGTCACGGCTCTCTTGGGTCTTAACGATGTCCAAGTCCTCAAGGTCGTCTGCAATAATCAAGTCTGGTCTATGCGCTCCGTGTTTGATACCTCGGATTGAATTATCAATCGACGCTACCGTGATTCTTGCTCCGTATTTCGGTAGTACGATGGACACCGCCCTCCATTCATCATTCGGTTCCTCAAACGGCCCGAGGTCGAGTCTTAGTAGTTTGTTCGACTCCAACTCCATTTTAATGTTGGCGAGGTACTGTCTGGCTTGGCTTTCGGTCTTGGCGATGATGAGTACGAACTTTCTTTGTTGTATGCCAAGGATAGACCAGATTGCATAGGAGGTCCCCATGATCGTGGTCTTGCCTGATCCTCGGAATGCCTCAATGACCATTGTTTTGTGCGTTGCTTCTGTCAGCTCAAACAATTCTTTATGAAACTGCGCTGTTTTATATTTCACATAGTGTGAGAAGTAGATGTGGAAGAACCACGAATGGCAGGATGTGGTGAGATGCCTTCGCACCGACCTATCCTTGATCATTGCGGTTATCTTTTCAGGTGCGATGTCTATCTCATGATTGTGCTGTTCCATGTTGTTTTGGTTTTTCTATGTGAGTAATGCCTAAGGCTTCTTTGATGAGTGCCTCCTGCTCGGGAGTGAGAGGGTCTTCATTCACTATCGTCGCTCGTACGTCGAGCTTGTTGCCATATTTCTGATGATGCTGCCTGAGCCATAGCTGAATGGCAGGAAAACTTTTCTCTTTGATGAGGGCGATGAGCTGTGACTCGCTCAAATCATTGATGAGTTCTTCGCCGTCTTTCATGGCTTCATCCGATTCTTTCCTGAATTCGGGATTTTCTCTGCGCCAGCGGTAGTAGGTGGAACGTGATACTCCGCTTCGCTCACAGGCGAGCTGTACGATCGGTATCTTTCTTAATTGGTCCATAACCAATTTTCTTTCCGCCTCTTGGCGTTTTTGTATTGATTCGTTGATCATATTTTTGTGGGTTTTCCACAGTTAATTGCTAATACTAGATTTCTCTATTTTTCTCTTTCTTTTGTGTGTTAACTTTCTTAACCACTTTCGGTTAATTTTCTTTACCGGTTTTGGTTAACGTACTTAACCAGTCCTCTAGTTATCCACACCTTGCTGTAATACTAGATTTTTCTTTGTTTCCTATCTTTTGTTAGTTCAGTAGTTGAACCAGTTTCGGTTCATTTCCTGAACCACTTGTGGTTCAACAATTGAACTAGTTCACTATCTGAACCGCTTTATCCCCAGTAAGCTTTTCCCAACGGGATATTGCCGTCTGCACATACTCGGGATCAAGCTCGATAGCGATGCAGATGCGCTTGGTCTGCTCGCAACCCAAGAGCGTGGTGCCGGAGCCAAGGAAGGCATCGTAGACGGTGTCACCAATGCGAGTGCTGTTCAGAATCAGATGGCGGATTAGAGGTACTGGTTTCGTTGTTGGATGAAACGGACTCTTGTTCGGCTTCGGGTGCACGATGACGCTTTTGTCTTTCGATTTCAGAAACTCGTGCGTGCCATACCATCCATATGCGATGAGTTCGTGCATCGGGGCATAGTCCATGCGACCAATCACTGCTTGCGTTTTCACCCACACGATGAGTTGCGCGAATTTGCAGTGAACACGAATCATTCCTTCGCGGAGTGCAAAGAGCATTTTGTCGGAGTTGAAGATGTACAAAGCATTCTTCTTTTCGAGGTGTGGCAATACCGCTCCGAGCCATTGCGAAGTGAATGTAATGTACTCGGCATCGCTTTGCAGGTGATCGTTTTCGATTTTCTTATCTTTGAGCAATGCTTTGAAATTCTGCTTACTCTCGGCCACGGCAACGCCGTACGGTGGATCGGTGATGACCGCCTTTATCTTTCGTTTGCCGACTACGCTCTGCACGAATGGAATATCTCTTGAATCTCCACACGCGATCGTGTGTTCGCGCAGTTGGAAGATATCGCCAGCCTTAATTGAGTTTTGTGATTTTTTCATTGGGTGAGAGTTGCTTAAAGCGGTTGATAATGAGCTGGCAAAATATCGGCTCCATTTCGCAGAGGTAGGAGGTTCGTTTTAATTGCTGACATGCCGATAGAATGCTCCCTGATCCTGCGGTAAGGTCGAGGACGATGTCTCCTGGTTTTGAACATCGGCGTAAGGCTTTTTCGTGAAGTGTTGGTGGCTTTTGCGTTGGGTGAGCATATTCTTGTGACGGCAATCGCTTCACAAGCCAGATGTTGAGCATGTCCAAGATATCTTCGGTAAGACGATTTCCTGTAGTCATTTCCTTGTTCAGGATTTCGTTCAGATTCTTTACCTTGTCACTCAAATACGGTTTTCCACGAGTACCATATACGCAGTATTCGGTTACTTTATTGAACGCCACTCCAGGTGTTGGGGAAGCGTTGTCTTTGACCCAGAGACACAATCTTTTGGAATCAATACCGAGTTCCCGATATAGTTCTTGAAAAAGCCAGACGTATCGCTCATCACACCAGAAGAAAACATGAGCATCGGGTTTGGTCACAGCGAGTGCATTCTGAATCAATGTCTTTGCAAACGTGCGATATTCAGCTTCAGATTTATTGTCATCAGTCGTGCCACCGTACTTCGCCTTGTTGCCGACTCCTTTGTCGTACGAGAGTCCGATGTTGTACGGCGGATCGTCATTTATCATGTCGGCAAGTTTTCCTTCCATGAGAGTGTTGACCATATTTATATCGAGGGAATTGCCGCAGATGAGGCGATGTCTTCCGAGCGCATAGATGTCGCCGAATTTGATATCAGTTTCTTTTATCTTTTCAAGTTCTTTTTCCTCATCGAAGTTATCATCGGTAACTTCAAGATTGTCATCGAAGATATTGGTGAGGTCGGTTGAATCGAAGCCTGCGGTGAGGAGAGCATCAATTTCGAAGTCACTTGCCAATATCTCCCAGTCCCACGAGCCGCCAGAGCGATTCGATATGAGAAGATACTGTTTGAATTCTTCCGCTGTTAATTTTCTATTGGGTAGACGAACCTCAATAGTATCCTCGCCTCGACCGAGAAGTTGGAGCGCCTTAATGCGTTGGTGACCAGCAATAATTTTGCCGTCCGTATTGCAAGCGGCTAGTTCTACGATATTAAATTTCTTGAGACTTTCTTTTAAATCTTCCATTTGTTTGTCGGTGATTTTACGAGGATTTTTCTCGTACGGAAGCAGATCATTGACTCGGCGTTTTTCGGTGCGCCAGACCAGTGGTTTGAGTTTGGGCATAGGTACTGTGTTAGTTGATAAATATGAAAAACACCGCAGTGTTTCTCTGCGGTTAGTACACCATGGTGTTTTATTCTACTCGTGACAGCTTTTCAGCCGAAAAAGTGTCATGACTTCAAACGTCTTAAATGTTGGCGTAGATTATTCACTTTCTTGTTCTCCTCCTTTTTGCTTTTAGATTTATACAGTTCCTTAACCACATCACGATCTGTTTTCTTAGTTTTAATGCGAACAGGCTTTCGGGGAATACCTTGCGTTATGAGCTTCTTGCTTCGGTACTCTGAGATAGCCTTCTTTGGATCTTTTGCTTGTTTGGCGAGAATAGTCTCGAATTCGCTCAAGTCTTGAAACTTAAAATTGTCGGACACGTTCTTTTTGGCAACCACCGTATCGGTATATTCCTGAATCATCTTGTTGAAATTCTTTGTCAGGTTGGTTTTCTGGAAGTTGGGCCATGCCGCTGAAATAGATTTGTCGATAAGCGGCCATTCCTGTCGGAGGTCATCAATCGAGGTGTCGGGGTTGAGGGTTAGTTGTATTCGTTTTCCTACACGCCTCATGTGGAAATTCTGAATGGGCGGACAGAGAATGCCGGTCATTATGAAAGTAAGGATTGTACCTATCCACTCCTCTCCTGACTCAGTCTCAGCGATCCATCGGTCGATGAACGAGGTGATCTTGTGTCGGTCGTACAAATCGAGGGACTCTACGAGTATCCTGCCGTGCATCATGAATCTTGGGTAGTGGTAAAAGCATTCAGGCAGTTTGACTTTATAATTAGGAAACGGAAGTTTCTCCCGAATCTCGCTCATGGATGGCATCGTGGCAATTCTGCCCAATTCCTGAAATAGCCCCTGATGCTTCATAGTGATACGGTAAAAATCCTGCTGGTTTTTGAGCATTGTATGGAACGATTCGAGCTTGTCTTTTGTCCTTGGTTTCTTGGCCATATGGGTCTATTAAATACAATTAGAATATATCTTTAGCAGAAAGGCAAATGACACACGTTTTTCAAAGTGTGTCATTCATCCATATCACAAATCCAGCCTTGTGTTGCTTGGTCATTTCAAAATCAATATCTCAAAAACAGCTCTTTTGAAACACCCCCTTTCTGTGTGCTAAGTGTCCCATTTGCAAAAAGAGACCCCTATGCGGAGGCATCGCCTGAGGACTTGGAAAATCTCTCAAGAAGCCTTACACTGCTTGGTATCACCCCGTCCGAGACGCGGTGGGGGCACACGAAACAGAAAAAGAAACAGGTCTTCCTGTTTCTTTTTCTGTTTCGTGTGCTCCTCAGCGAGCCGACTGCTCGGCTCGCGTGCAGGAATCGAAAGACTTTTCCGTCTCGAATGAGCAAAGCGAATGAGAGTGGAAAAGTACCTGCCGACGTAGTCGGAGATTCCTGTTTGAATTATAAGAATCTTTTATTTTACTTAACCTTCCCCAATACCGCCGCCACCCTCCCCTTAACCCTTGACGCTGTATTCTTTTTAATATAATTCTTCTTAGCCGCTTTATCGAGAGCTTGATAAATAACCGGTACGAGAGTGGCCGCTTCTTTGGCGGACTTGGCGGCGATCAGCTTGCGGAATTTCTTAAGCGGTGCATCGATAGCCGCACGAATACGAAGATTGTACACGCGCTTGCGATCTGATGCTCTGAGGGCTTTTTTTGCTGAAGATGTTATCGGCATATATTGTATTTCTTATGTTGGCACACATTATCATAGCGCAACAGAAAAGACAAGTACACGGGAAGCGTATATAATACAACCATGATTTCCAAACTAACCGGCACTATCGCCCACAGTGAGCCCAAATATATCATTCTCGACGTTGGCGGCGTAGGATATAAAGTCCACACGACCGCTGATACAGCTTTTGGTTTGGGTGAAATCGGAGTAAAGAAGACGCCCGAAATCATCACCCTCTGGACCCATCTTGCCGTCCGCGATGATGCTCTCGATCTTTACGGCTTCACTTCCCGCGAAGAACTTGAATTTTTCGAGCTTCTCAATACCATTTCCGGTATCGGACCCAAGACTGCTCTTGGTATCCTCAATGTCGCTTCGATCGAAATGCTCGACTCGGCCATCCGGAACGATGATACTACTCATCTGATCAAAGTGGCAGGTCTTGGTAGAAAAGTGGCCGAAAAAATTGTTAGAGAATTGCAGGACAAAATGGAGGGTATAAGCCAAAATATGTCAGACAAGAGCCTGCACGATACTGGCGATATGAGAAATGAATCTGATGCCCTACTTGCTCTAAAATCCCTCGGCTACAGTCACGATGAAGCACGGACAGCATTGAGAGAAGTCAATAAAGAAACAAAAGATACCGGAGCCAAAGTGAAAGAAGCCTTGAAGATTCTTGGAAAATAAAAGACACGAAGCGAAATAAAAAAACCGGTACTCCTATGAGGACCAGCTGTTTACTGAGAGGTTTATCACGGATTCAGATATCCGACCCCATTCACTACGGCAATGTGGTAGCGGAGCCACCACGTTCTGCCGTTGACAAAAACAACTTTCTCCAACCCCCATCTCGATCCCCCTGCTGTCGAGTAAATCGGCATATCCTTGACCATTCTGAATCCATTGATGGCAAAGATAGTTGGACTGGTGAGGATGAAGAATCCGAAAAAATTGGCGATGACAATACAAAGAATAAGAAGAGTCCTTCTCATCGCACGCTTGTTGACCGTCAATCCACCCGAGATTTTCCCTTGGACAACCGGTAATCCGGTTGCGGTATCGCCTGTAGCGAAAGGAGGCAAAGATGCTATAGCACGCATAATTTAAAATTTGAAAAGGTTTCCCACACTCAATGTAAATGTCACAGCGACATTTAGACAACAAAGAGCTTTACTAGACAATAGTGTAACAATTAAATTTTAATTGTCAAGTACCCACTTATCCACAGGATGCGCTACTATTATGGATATGGAAAAATTACTCCGCGCAGTTGAAAAATGCATCCCCAAGCCCCTTTATCGCTGGGGTCAGCCAATATATCACCGTACTCTTGCCTTTACCGGCGCTATTGCCTATGGCTTCCCTTCCCGCCGAATCAAAGTCATTGCCGTCACCGGTACCAAAGGTAAAAGTTCCACCGTCGAACTTGTGAATGCCATGCTTGAGGAAGCTGGCTACACGACTGCCCTCTCGAATACCATTCGCTTCAAAATTGGCAACGATCGTCAGACAGGCAATTCCCGTCCCAATCTTTTCAAAATGTCCATGCCGGGTCGCGGCTTTATGCAGAGATTCTTACGACAAGCGGTGCACGCCGGCTGTGATTATGCAGTCATCGAAATGACTTCGCAAGGCGCGGCGCTCTATCGGCATGCTTTTATTGATATTGATGTCTTCGTTGTCACCAATATTTCACCGGAACATATCGAGTCACACGGTTCTTATGAAAACTACGTTGCCGCCAAGCTGGACATCGGCAGACAATTTGAAAAATCAAAAAAGAAATCTGGGGAAAATAATACAAAAAAAATACTGATTATCAATAAAGATGATCCTGCGCTGAAAAAATTCGCTGAATTGAAAACTGATAGAAAAATCGAATACAGTCTCGGTGAAATGAAACCGTACAACCTGATCAATGAGGGTATTCGAGTCGGTGGCCTCGAATTTACGTATGGTTGTCAGAATATGACCTCGCATCTTTCCGGCACTTTCAATCTCTACAATATCCTCGCGGCTATAAAGACGGCTGAAAGTCAGGGTGTTTCGACGGATCAAATCGCTTCCGCTCTGCGCAAGTTCAAAGAGATCAAAGGTCGCGTCGAACGTATCGAAGCGGGACAGGATTTCACTGTTATCGTCGATTATGCTCATACGGCTGATTCGCTTGAGAAACTCTATCGCGTCTTCCGGCCGGAGCCGGCACAACAACACCCCCGCTTGATTGCTGTTCTCGGCGGCACCGGCGGCGGCCGCGACCGCGCCAAGCGTAAAGAGATGGGCAAGCTCGCCGCTCGCTACTGCGACTATGTTGTCCTGACCAATGAAGATCCTTATGATGAAGAACCAATGCATATCATCAATGATGTAAAGACAGGTGTTGAAGAATTCTGGCAAAGTCAAAATAATAATGGTGTTCCCATGAAACCGACCATCATCCTCGACCGACGTCTCGCCATCCGTGATGCCATTTCCCATGCGGCAACAGGTGACGTCATCCTCATCACCGGCAAAGGTACCGATCCGTTCATCATGGGAGCGAACGGTAATAATATGCCATGGAGTGATGCACAGGTAGCACGAGAAGAATTAAAATAAAAATATGCCTGAATTACCCGAAGTACAAACGACAGCCCATGGCCTTGATACCCATATCCGCGGCCTGACCATCGCGAATGTTTGGACAGACTACAACAGTCCTTTTCATACCGGTAAAGACTCAATAAAGAATCCTGTCTATTTCCGCTATTTCAAGAAAGAAATCATCGGAGCAAAGATCATTCACGTAACCCGCCGAGCAAAAAATATCCTCATTTATATTTCCAAGAAGAATAAAGACGAAAGCGTCAACCGAAAAATTATTTTAGTCCATATGAAAATGACCGGCCATTTGCTCTATGATGATTATGATCGGACTGATCCCTTTAACCGTTTCATCCATCTGATTATTACCTTTTCGAATGGAAAAACGCTGGAGCTTTGCGACATGCGCAAATTCGCCAAAGTGACACTTATAGATGCCCGTACTGACACTCACCCCGAACAATCGCTTCATCTCGCCAATATCGGCCCGGAACCGCTTGAGAAAAGTTTTATATTCCCTGTTTTTAAAGAACGCCTCGCTCTCCGCCCGAATGGCAGGATAAAAACAGTGCTTATGGATCAGTCAATCATCGCCGGCATTGGTAATATCTATAGTGATGAAGCATTATGGCGAGCGGGATTACACCCCGAGGAACGAGTCAAAGATATTTTATCAACCAAAAAATCCAGAAAGAAATCTGATACCCTTTTGAAAAAATTATATTCGGCAGTGCGAGAAGTACTAAAAAAAGGCATTGATTTCGGCGGCGATTCTATGTCAGATTATCGCAATATTGATGGTAAGCCCGGGAGATTCCAAGGACAGCACCGTGCCTATCGTAAAACCGGCACGCATTGTACTCTGCGTACTGGCACAAAAATCTGCAGTGGCACGATCCTGCGCAAAATCGTCGGCGGACGAAGCGCGCACTTTTGCAGTGTACATCAGAGGCTTCTCAAAAATCGCTCATCGAACTGAGTAAAAAATCCATCGAAAAATCAACCAAACATGCCGAACAGGGCGACTCCGGCCGCGACAGAAACATTGAGTGATTCTTTTGTACCACGCATGGGAATTTCGGCGATGATGTCGGTATGATCGAGAATATCACGACTGATACCGCCGATTTCATTGCCGAGAATGAGCAGTATCTTTGAGTTATCCAAATTTTCCCGATATATCTTCCCGATCACATGCCGATAATCAACCGATCGAGGATCTTGTTCAAGGGCAATGATGACTACATTATCTTTGATTTTATATTTTTTAATAAATTCCAGCGGACTTCCTTCAAGCCGTCTCCACGCCACACTATCCTCCGCTCCAAGAGCCACTTTGGCTACATCCGCCCGCTTTCTGCCGAACCGATCTATTGGCGTCGGTGTATATCCCGAAAGATATATTCTTGCTACACCAAAAGCATCGGCTGTGCGAAAAATCGAGCCGACATTGTACACACTGCGAATGTCATGGAGAAGGAGCGATATTTCGGGCTGTTTCGCTGGCGAAGCACCACTTGTGCTACCATTCTTACCGCTGGTTATTTTTTTCATAGTACTCTATACTATAGCGCATACTTTGACTTACCACTATAACGTGGTATTGTTTCAAACATGCGCCTATAGCTCAGTCGGTAGAGCATCTCCCTTTTAAGGAGTGGGTCGTTGGTTCGATTCCAACTAGGCGCACCTTTCACTCGATTTTATAAACATGTTGGAACCTATAGGTTTCTTGCTGTTTTCGGCTTTTTGACATGCGTGTTCAAGCTTCAAAAGTTCGGCAAAAAGTAGAGATGGATTTGATTTTATTATAAGTCCGTCGGCTACTTGGAAATTGTCCCAGAAAAATGCAAGAAGTTGTCGGTGCGTAAGTTACCTTAACATTCATAGAAGCTATCCCAATAGTGGGGTGGCTTTTCTTTTTGTATAAATAAAAAACCGTGATCAATCAATCAATTGACAGAAAGTTAAAATCTTGTATCATTTTAAATGGCCTATTAATTGAATACGGAAAGGAGGCCTCCGCTCTCGCGATGAGATGCCGGAGAACAACTAACATTCAGGACTTTTTGTGTTCAATCAAATTGAGCTCTTACAAAAAATGAATAAGGAAATGAAAACGGTGACCCAACAGGCAGGTACAACAAACATCGGCAACCAAACGCAAGAGAAACCCGGTCCGACACGACACTTTAATCTTCCAATGAACATGCTCCTCGACTCCAGACGTGATCCCGCACTTATTACGTTTTATCAGTTTGCCATCCCCAAAAATACGGGTGCTCCTCGGGACAGAGCTAAACAGAGGTGGCCGGAATGACTTCAAGAAATTCAAGCCAATGACACGTGATATATATGTCTAAAAGTAAACCAGTCGGTTTAGGAATTTTGCTGATGCAAAGGATTGTTCAGTCCAGAAAACAGCAAAAAAAGGTTGAGTACATTCAATGGCAGGATACGTCTTTTAAAGTGAAGTCACGGCCATCTGCAGATGAGGTCGAAATTATCATCAATGCATTCGTCGGAATAACGAGGGTTGTTCCTGTGAGCGAAACGTACAGTTCTCCGCAAGCTCGTCCGTATGCTTATAACAACAATACTACCGGTGAACGTACAGGTTGTCGGCGACGATTACGTACCGCTTAATTCATTTCAATACACTGGCGTTCGCTTCTCGGACGCCTTTTTATATAGCACCATTAACATCAACTCCCAGAGATTCTTTATATTTGTAAATATTTCTCTGCAGGTGTAGACTTTCTAGTAGTAACTGGTGAACAAAACCGACCATTGAAAGGGACACGTCATATGAAATTTCTAGAGAAAATATGTACTTATTTCAGTTCCTGTTTTAGTTCATGGCTCTACGACTTCGACGCCATTCCCGAAGGCTACGAAGACTGTCTCGGCTTCCATTACGGAAGACCCTCGTTCAAATAGGGATGGAACAATTCCAAATCAATCCCGCCCAACCACTGGACGGGATTTTTCATACACAAAACAACTAGTGAGCTGACACATCATGGAGAATAAAAATTTCTAAAGCTGTTTCAAAATCGGTCAGACCCCGATGAGCGTCGTGGTATATTGAAACTAATCGTTCAAGAATATGCGCAAGCTCGGCCGACGTGAAATGCTCGGCATACCGTTTCGACTTGCTATAGACGAAAGGTTTGAGACCGGCTAGATCGGCAGAAGAACTCCGTGAAGCGAGGATCATGGATTTGACCTGCCAAAAAAATATGCCGTGGATTTCTTCGCTAGCTTTACCTGTGTCAACAGCGTGGCGGTAGAGAATCCAGAGTCTTTTCTTATCACCTTCACCGAGAGCAGTAGCGAGATCGAAGATGTTGAAATCATATGCACTTTTTTTATCCGTCGTCCCCTTGATTTCCTGAATTTTTTCGGCTTTCTTTTCTATTTTCTTGAGAGTTGCCTTATCAACACCGCTTTCGGCTATGATAAAAATATTCGGTGAAACGGCAAAAAGGTCGATTTTTTCTAAAAAAAGTTCCGGCAAGACATTTTTCATCAGTACAATATATTTGTGTTCAAAAAGCCCTTGACTGCCGGTGTACTCGTCAATGGCGGCATCGTTCCAGTTATCGGCTGTTAAGATAAAAAGGCTGGCGTCGGGCTTCTTTTTAATAAGCTCTGCCGCTAAAGCCGACGCCTTCTTATTCACCGCGCGGCGACTTTCCTCAGAATTGTCTCCATATAAAAGGTAAATCATATCGGTACATTAAATCTCGCTCCAATTGTTCCCCACGGCATATTCAACCACACATCTCACGCCCTGAGTCTTCTCCGGATCAATGACATTTTCCATGATGGCTTTTATCTTCGGCGCGACTGTTTCAACCTTGCTCTCTCGGATCTCAAACAGGAGTTCATCGTGTACTTGGAGCAACATGAAAACATCTTCACTGAGATTTTCACTTCCGATGTATCGGTCAATATCAATCATCGCAAGTTTAATGATGTCAGCTTCAGTACCTTGGATCGGCGCATTGATAGCCATACGCTCAGCCATAGCCCGAATGAAAGGTAATTTTGACTTTATTCCTTCGAAATATCTCCGCCGTCCAAAAAAAGTCTCGGTATAACCGCGGCGAGCAGTCTCGGCCTTGACATGATCGAGATATTCGGCGAGGCCGGAGAAAGTCTTAAAATAATCATTGTAGAATTGCTGGGCAGAAGCACGGTCAGTACCAAGGTTTGCCCGCAAAGCGTTGACACCCATACCGTACATCACACCGAAATTTATCACTTTGGCCCGCCGGCGCATTTCACGATCGACTTTTTCTTCCGGAACTCCAAAAACAGCCGACGCTACGGCGCTATGCACATCTCCCCCGTTTTTAAAAATCTCGATAAGCCGCTTATCACCCGAAAGAAAAGCGGCTACACGAAGTTCAATCTGGGAATAGTCGAAAGAAACGAGAACGAAACCACCGCTCTTACCATTATTGGTGCCCTTTTCGCCCAGCTCCGCCACAAAAGCTTGCCTGATTCGCTTGCCAAGCTCAGTCTTGATAGGAATATTCTGTAAATTCGGATTAATGGAAGACATCCTACCTGTCGTCGTACCCGCCTGAACCAAGGTCGTATGGAGACGACTATCCGCATCCACCTGCGCCGGAATGGTATCTATATAGGTGCCGAGCAGTTTCTGCAGTTCGCGATAGTCGAGAATGAGTTTGGCAATAGGCTTATCAGCAGGCTCAATCTCAGCAATCTTGGCTAGTTCGGATTCTTTGGTCGAACGAGCGCCACCGCCGGTCTTCTTGGCATTTTTTACCACCAGGCCAAGCTTGTCAAAAAGGATTTCGCCGAGCTGTTTCGGCGAGCTGATGTTGAATTCCATGCCGGCAATAGCCCAGATTTTTTTCTCAAGCTTGTTTGACTCGGCATGATATTCCCTGCTGAGCGCACGCAAATACTCCACATCTATCCGTATGCCGCGCTTTTTCATTTTTTGCACCACCGGCATGAGCGGCAGTTCAATGTCATCATAGACTTTCTTTACTTGCCGCTTCTCAAGCTCGGAAAAAATAATCTCGCGAGCTTTTTCAAAATCGCCTTGATGTTCTCCCGTAAGACCGGCAAAATTATAAATATCTTCGAGAGATGGATTGGTCAGATCGGACTTCACCAGCCATAGAGCAATAGCGGTTTTTTCCAATTCTACTTGGTCGATATTTTGAGAATCTTTTTCTTTCTCTTCCTTGACTTTTTTTGCTGATATTGATGTTGTAGCCTTCTTACCTGCAACCTTACCCGCCATGACCTGATCAAGCCTCGCCCCGAGTGTACGGAAATCGAGCTCGGTAAAAAAGGCCTTGACCTTTGCCATATCGAGATTTTCACGAAACGTCTTCTCCGGCAAGTTGAAATCAATCGGTGCATCACGGCGAATGGTCGCAAGCATCTTGCTGAATTCAGCTTCTTCGTGACCTTCTTCGAGAAGTTTGATGATACGATCGGTGATGCCTGCTTTTTTAAAGCTTTCATAACCTGTAGTGACATTCTTCTTTTTTGAACCCGAAATATTTTCCTTCGCCAAAACTTCATAGATATCCTCAATAGTGCCAAACGTCTTGATTAAAATAGTGGCAGTCTTCTCACCGATACCGGCAATACCGATAATATTGTCGGACGGATCGCCGCGCAAGCCTTTATAATCTGGCAAAAGCTCCGGCCCAAAACCGAAACGCTCGCGAACAGCATCTTCATCGTACAAGATCGTATCATTAATGCCTTTTTTCAATGTATAGACGCGGACTTTCTTATCATCTACCAGCTGAAGCGTGTCCATATCTCCCGAAGCAATGATGATGTCAATATTTTCCGCATTGCTCTTTTTTATTTTCTCCACAATTGTCCCCAACATGTCATCCGCCTCAAAGCCCGGCTTATCGTACATTGGTATACCGAATACATCGAAGAGATCGCGTGAACGCTTCATCTGCGAAACGAGAGCGGGATCGGCTTTCTTACGGCCGGCTTTGTAGTCTTTGTAAACATCATGACGATACGTCGGCCCGGGCAAATCATAGCAGGCCACAATGTAGTCTGGCTTCAGGTCGGCAATAATCTTGAGAAGCATCGTTGAAACACCATAGAGTCCACCCGTTGGCTCGCCTTTCGATGAAACAAAATCCGGCAAAGCGTGATATGCCCGATGGAGAATGGCGTGAGCGTCGAGAAGAATGAGGCGTTTGGTATTGGTATTTTCTGACATGACCCTATTGTAACACTTCTATCTCGCGTGTCGTTTCATCTACAAAAGTGAATTTGAGATGAATATGATTCGCTGGCAATATATCAGAAACCCCCTCAGGCCATTCGATGATAATAAGATTGGATGGATCGGTAACGATCTCATGCCAGCCGAGCTTCAACAATTCTTCACTTCTTTCCAACCGATAAGCATCAATGTGTATAAGGTGTGTAAAACCTGTTGATTGCTCGTCATTAATTTTATATATTTTCTCTATGACAAATGTCGGACTGGTTACTGTTGTCTCGATACCCAAAGTCTTCGCTACAGCTTGAGTAAAAGCTGTTTTTCCTGAGCCAAGATCACCATAGAGACCGACGACAGTAGCTTTCCTTTTCGATCCAATAATCTCTTTGACCCATTGCATCGCAAAGATATCCATTTCATCAAGCGAATGAATAATTATTTTCATTATTCAATTGTACCTCATATATAATAAAGAAAAAGTGGTTATATAAATATAAAAACCAGCCAAACTTCGTAAAGAAGCGGCTGGTTGAAACTGGTTGAAATCAGATGTCTGATGTATCGTTGGGTCAAAACCCTCATCAATACCCCGGCGAAGGATAGAAACTCTGCGGCTGGCATTGTTGACGTCCTTGATACTGCATCTGTGGAGACGCCACATAATAGTAAACCCTCGGCGCATAACATCGAGGTGCTGAAGGAATACAAGGAATATCTCCGGTATTAATCACAACCCTAAAAAGGCCGCCGAGTCCGAAACTAGGAAAATGAAATCCCTTTTCGTAACTGGCACTGTGATCCTGAAAAACCGTGCCGTCGATGTTGGTTCGACAAATGTCGGTATGCACCAAATCTTTCTGGTACACACCGCCGACCGATCGGACGCCACCGTCATAACTCAAATCGCGATCGGTCTGACCCGTGTGCGGGTCGAATGAATACACATCACGCTGAATGGCATGCGAAGCGCAACCGTTTGTAAAAAACGCAAGTGTACCAATAATGACGATGTTCAGGCCCAATCCAAGACTATTTCTGATGTTTTTAATGTTCACTTATTTCTCTCTTTCTGCTCGTTGTTGAATTGTTGAATATTTTACTGGTACTCATCATAGCATATATAGACCATAAAAGTCAATAGCCTTCGCGCTCGACCGCAATGCTATACTTATTCCATGATCCAATTCGACGAAGATAAACAGAACCGAAAAGTCGGTGATCTCCTGCATAAAGAGGAAGAAGAACTTGTTCAATTTCTAGCGACCAAATACGGCATTGAATATGTCGATCTTTCGGTCACGCCTATAAATAGCGATGCTTTGCGCCTCATTACTGAGCCGACCGCTCGCGAAGCAAAAATAGCCGCTTTCGACCTGAAAGATAAAAAGATAAAAGTGGCTGTGCGCGAGCCGGAAGCGGAGAAAACCCTCGCAGTCATCGACGACCTAAAAAACAAAGGTTATATTCCCACTATATACATTACTTCAACAGAAAGCCTTGGCAAAGCATGGGGAAATTATAAAGACCTCTCTTTTGCCACCGAAACCGAATCCGGTTCTTTGAGTGTTTCCAGTGCAGAAATATCCGACATCGTATCTAAAGCCAAAAGTCTCACTGACATCGTTACCATCCTCAAAGACACCCTCAGTCAAAAGAAAAGCTACCGAGTATCCCGCATCCTCGAAACCATCCTCGCTGGTGCTTTAGGGACAAATGCCTCCGACATCCATATCGAGCCAGAAGAGACATTTATCCATGTCCGTTACCGCCTTGATGGTGTCCTCGTCAACATTGTTGATTTTGATAAAGATACCTACGATCTCGTCCTCGCCCGTATCAAGCTCCTGTCGGGTATGAAACTCAATGTCAAGAAAAATTCCCAAGACGGCCGCTTCAGCGTGACTATCGGTGAAGATGATATCGAAATCCGCACCTCGGTCTTGCCCGGTGCGTATGATGAATCAGTCGTTATGAGACTTCTCAATCCAAAAAGCATCAGTGTGCCCCTTGAGGACCTCGGTATTCCAGAAAAGTTACTGAAAATATTGCTCAAAGAAATAGACCGACCCAACGGCATGATCCTCACAACGGGTCCGACTGGTTCCGGCAAGACCACCACACTGTATGCCTTTTTAAAAAAGGTGCGTGACCCGGGCATAAAGATAATCACCATAGAAGACCCAATCGAATATCACCTGCCCGGCATCGTTCAGACTCAAGTTAATGATAAAGGCTATACCTTCCTCGAAGGCTTGCGTGCCGCTGTCCGTCAAGATCCCGACATTATCATGGTCGGTGAAATCCGCGATGAGGAAACTGCTGCTATCGCCATAAACTCGGCACTCACTGGTCACCTCGTTTTTTCCACCCTCCACACCAACGATGCCGCCGGTACTTTTCCCCGTCTCATTGATCTCAAAGTCAATCCGAAAATTATCTCCTCTGCTCTGACCATCGCTCTGGCTCAACGTCTCGTCCGAAAACTTTGTCCATTTTGTAAAAAAGAGGTGCCGCTTGAGGGTGAAAATAAAAAAGAAGTTGATAATGTCATCGCCACCATTTTCGACAAAGCAGAAATACCAATACAGGAAAGCTCAGCATCTGATGGCACAAATAGTGCCGGTGACACATCTAGCCAGCCAGGAGTCTACACCAAGGTTTGGCAAGCTGTCGGTTGTGATAAATGTAATAAAACCGGCTACAAGGGTCGCCTCGGCATATATGAAGGTATTATGGTCGGCGATCCCGTCATGGAGAAAATCGTTTCAGTCAGCTCAAGCGATCGCGAGATAGCCGCGGCGGCCGTACCGCAAGGCATATTGACTATGTTACAAGACGGCATTATTAAGGTAGTACAAGGGGTAACTTCAATCGAAGAACTCCGACGGGTCATTGATGTGGATTCGACGATATAAAATACGAACTACCAAACTAGCTCTGTCAATTGAACTTTTAAAAAGAGGGTGTACTATAGGAGTAGAAAAGGGAGGAAGAAAATAAAAATAATTTTTGACGCAAGCTTTGACTTTAGAGGACAGTAAGAAAAATAAAAATCGAGTGCAGAAATCTCTAAGCAATACTTTCAATGCGATCATCAAAAGCGAAACGTAGCTTCAAGGATAACCCCCGTACGCGCGCACAAGGCGTGCAACCAGAATGTCCTCGACACTATGTCAGATAGGCGTCGTAAAACGCTATATTGCTTAGAGATTTATGAACTTGATTCGACTCTATTTCAATTGATTTTATTGTTCAGTGTTTATCCTAGCATATAATATATTTTATGTCAAGTAAATCAGACCAACCCGCTGAAACACAATACTTAGACCAAACCCTCCGTCCGAACCGCTGGGACGACTATATTGGACAGAAAAACATCAAAGATAATCTCCATATTCTCCTTACGGCCGCTCGGCAACGGGGGCATCCGCCGGAACATATCCTCTTCTATGGTCCTCCCGGCCTCGGCAAGACCACTCTCGCTCATCTTATCGCCAAAGAAACCGAAGCCCAGATGAAAGTGACTTCTGGTCCTGCCATCCTCAAAGTTGGAGACCTTGCCGCAATCTTGACCAACCTTTCGCCAGGAGACATCCTTTTTATAGACGAAATCCATCGGCTGAACAAAGCCATCGAAGAAATCCTTTACCCTGCCATGGAGTCGGGTAAGCTCGACATCATCATCGGCAAAGGTCCTTCGGCTCGGACCATCCAGCTTGACCTGCCACAATTCACTCTGATCGGCGCTACCACCCGCATTGCCATGATTTCTTCACCTTTACGGTCACGCTTTTCCGGAGGGGTCTTTAAGCTTGAGTTCTACAGTCAAGAGGAAATACAAGAAATTATTAACCGATCGGCCAAAATCCTCGGCATCGGCATAGAACCGTCAGCGTCACAAGAGATCGCTCGTCGTAGCCGTTTTACACCGCGGACGGCTAATTATTTCCTTAAGCGTTGTCGGGATTTTTCCGAGGTGCATGGAAACGGTAAGGACAGCAAGGCAGACATGAGCGAATGGGTAAAAAGCCAAACCTCCGGCGCAACCCTGACTAAAGAAAGCGTTGAGAAAGCCGTCGCCATGCTCGGCATTGATATTCTCGGCTTAAATAGCGCTGATCGGAACATCCTCAAGGTTATGATCGATAAATTCAACGGCGGCCCGGTCGGCCTCAACACTCTCGGTGCCGCTCTTTCCGAAGAACAGGCGACCATCGAGGATGTCTATGAGCCGTATTTGATCCAGCTTGGACTTCTTGAGAGAACGCCGCGGGGACGGATAGTGACTGATAAAGCTTACCAGCATTTGAAAAGTATTTAATGAGTCTTTTTTATACAATAAACCATCAAAATTGCAAAAAAATAAATAATCCAAAAAAATATCTCAGGATAATTATTTTATTGCAAGTCCATGTGCTGATGCTGTTTCAGCATACTGTTTGAAAATAGTTGAAGCAGTCAAAGCGCTATCATACACCATAAAATCATCAAGATACACCTTAGATGGGGAGTATCCATATATGTCACCAAAGAAAAGGTAACCTGGTGCAAAAATATCTGCGGCAGATAACGGGAAAGAGCTATCAAGAGCACCATTAATATAGATAGATACAAGCGAAGAAGTGAATACAACGGTTATTTTCCACCACTGTGAAGTGGTGATTCTCCCTGTTGATTCTATTGTATTACCTGGAGGGGTCAGGATATTTGTTGAACCATCATCCTTATATATTTGAGCCAAAATCCTTCCAGTATCCGCCGCTGATTGACAATCTCCTGCTGTCCCACTCGGACAGAAAGATATAATAGGGGTATTACCCCACGAAACTAACGTTCCCTGAGTGCCTGCTATAGTTGTCGGCTTGATCCACATAGAGTAGGTAAAAGCATGTGCGGAAGGAATTGAACCACGAAGATTGAAGTTGTTGATCTGAATATCTCCACCACTACCACTTGAACAGTCCGTATACCAACTAGATTGTGCAGAATAAGGAGTAGTCTTCGATATTGTACAAGGTCCATCAGAACCATTCGTTATATCCGAAGACAAAAAAGTATTCGAAATGTCAGACGGAGGTATAATTCCTGAATTGAAATTAAAATCTAAAACTGCATTTAATCCGAATGATTCATAGTTATAGGCAGAAAAATTTTACCCAGCAGCAATCTGTCCTTTGGTTCGAGCTAAACTGACAGCCGCTAAGATAACGCTTGAAAGCAACGCAATAATAGAAATCACCACCAGCAATTCTATAAGAGTAAATCCCCTGCTTTTCATACTACCCTTATACCATATAATTACTATCAACATAGTGGTCAAGGGCAAGCTTGATGGTATCTGTTTTAAAAGATGTGATATGATATCTAGTGATGAATCGCTTAACGTATCATTATTATCGTATTTATATAAAAATATCAATACTATGTCCGGACATAATAAATTTTCAAAAATAAAGCATCAGAAAGCAAAAACTGACGCCCAGAAGAGTAAGATATTCGCCAAAATGGTCAAGCTCATCAGTGCCGAAGCCAAAAAAGCTGGTGGAAATGTCCGCTCACCTGGACTCGCCACAGCAATAGAGAAGGCAAAGAAAGAAAATGTTCCAAACGACACTATTGACCGTGCTGTCAAGAAAGCTTCAACCGATAACAGCGCCACAATGGAAACGGTCATATATGAAGCTTACGGTCCGGGAGGGGTCGCTGTCATCATCGAAACACTAACCGATAACCGTAATAAAGCCGCCCAGGAAATCAAGCACACCCTCTCGCGGCATGGTAGTGAGCTTGCGGCTCCAGGTAGTGCATCATGGGCGTTCACCAAAAGTCATGAAGGTTGGACAGCAGAGACAACCATTCCCCTCGAAGACGCCGATATAGCCCTACTCGAAGCACTCGTCGAAGCTCTTGAAGAAAATGATGATGTTCAGAATGTCTTTACTAATGCAGAATAGACGCGGAGTAGGAACGAAATAATTTCTAAATATCATAAAAATCACATGAGAGTTATCGGCATTGATCCAGGCTACGACCGCATTGGTATTGCCGTTGTGGAAAAACCATCATCGAAAGAAAAAGAAAATCTTATCTATTCCGAATGTTTCACCACATCAGCCGCTGACGACATATATAAACGGCTTTTGCAGGTCGGTCAGCATATACGCCATATCATAACGGAATATAAACCGGATATTTTGGCCATGGAAACCCTCTTTATAACCAAAAATCAGAAGACTGCCATGCATGTCTCCGAGGCTCGCGGTATTATCGCCTATGAAGCCGGTTTATTTAGCCTATCTATATTTGAATTTTCTCCGCCGCAAATAAAAGCGGCGGTAACCGGCGATGGCCACTGTGATAAGAGAGCTATTATCAAGATGATTCCTTTACTTATCAAAATGTCAGAAACAAAAAAGCATGATGATGAATATGATGCCATTGCCGTGGCACTCACCTGTATTGCCAGTCATTCCTCTACAGTCCATCTATCTATATCCACCTAAAATAAAAGTTTTCCACAGTTATATTTGTTTGCAAAAACGTACGCCTTTTGTTACAAATATGAAATTACAAAAACAGTGCAAGGGTAGTTCAGGATATAATAAAAAAATAATCATAATTATAAAGAAAAAGTATGACAAACATGACAAAAAATAAAACATCTTCAGTGTCCGTTGGCGACGATCTCGACATAGAAGAAAAAGTCGTAACCCCCGAGGTAGTCGACGAAGAAGAGCCAGGCACAGTTCCTGATGGAGATGGTGATGAAGATGAGGAATTGCTTGACACTGAGGAAGTTGACCCATTCCACGACAAGTGGGAGGAGTAGGAACATACAATCTAGTTTTATTTCTCTATCTTGATTTGTATAAAGCGTTTTTTTCCGATGCGCAAAGCAACGTCGCTTTTAATACAATAATTTGCGTCATCTATAACAATATCGTTACCTATTTCAGCTATTGCACCATCTTTAATCAGCCGACGAAAATCGGTCTTTGAATCAACGAGACCTTGTTTCAATAAAACATCAACAAGAAGCGAGAGTTTAGCGACAGAAACTTCTTTTATATCCTCTGGTAATTCGCCTTTTTTGAATGTATTGGTAAAATTCTGTTCCGCTTCTTCTGCGGCTATGGTGCCGTGATAGAGTGTGACAATTTCTCTCGCGAGACGCGCTTTGAGATCGCGAGGGTTTTTACCTACTGCAAGATCATTTTTTATGTGAGCAATTTCATCAAGAGAAAGCCTTGTGCACAACAGAAAATATTTTCCAATAAGTTCATCTCGTATAGCCATGACCTTACCATACATATCAGACGGACTATCAATGAGAGAAATGACATTGCCCCAACTCGATGACATTTTGCGTCCGTCAGTGCCTTCCAACATTTGAACAGTAAGAACATCTTGCTCCACCTTGTGGTAATGTTTCTGGATAATCCTACCTGCCTTTACGTTAAAGAGTTGATCAAAGCCACCAAGCTCAACATCAGCCTCCACTGCTACCGAATCATAGCCTTGCATCAAAGGATAGAGAAATTCACGCAGTGATACCTCTTCCCCGCGATCAAAACGATCCTTGAAATTCCTCCGCGTAGACATTTGCTGAACAGAAAAGCTTTCAGCTAATTCAGCAATTTCTTGGAAACCAAGCTTGGAAAGCCATGTGCTGTTGTAATGGAATTCAGCCTGCGAAAGGTCAATGATTTTACCTATCTGTTCTTTATACGTTTTGAGATTTTCTTTAATCTTTTCCGAAGAAAGCATGGGTCGTTTTTCTAGTTTATCGGAAGGATCTCCAATTTGAGCGGTAAAATCGCCCACAATAAACACTGCCGTATGCCCAAGATCCTGGAAAGCGCGCAATTTCCAGAGAACAACAGCTCGACCGATATGCACATGAGGAGATGTTGGGTCAAAACCGAGCTTAATACGGAGTCTCTTTCCCGACAGTAATTTTTTTTTCAAATCTTCAAGAATGAAAATATCCTCTACGCCACGCGACACTATTTCATGTATTTGATCTTCATCCGTACTGATTTTTTGTGTTTTTTCCCCTGAAATCATATCCATAATGTATCATGTGTGGTACAATTTTGCCATTATGGCCATGTTTTCCAAAATCCGCCGCTCATATCATCGTGTTAGGAATCACATTGACGCTACGCTCTACCATATTATCAGCCGCTGGCGTAAAGCCAAGAAGCACCACTGGTATTGGCGTCATCTCAAAGCGATTATTTTCTCATTCATTTCCATCCTCTTCATTATTGGCGGAATTGTTAGTGTGTGGATTTCTCGCTTGCCTTTACCTGATTTAAGCGCATTCAATGCCATTCAGGTTCCTCAATCAACCAAAATTTACGATCGTACCGGCAAAATTTTGCTCTATGACATTCATGAGGATGTTCAAAGAACCGTAGTTCCTTTATCGAATATTTCTCCATATATCCAGAATGCCACCGTAGCCATAGAAGATAACGATTTTTACACCAATATCGGCATACAACCAGCATCCATCATCCGATCAGCTCTTGTTGACCTCTTCACCGGTAGTTATGATCAAGGTGGTTCAACCATCACCCAGCAGGTCATAAAAAATTCCCTTCTGACTCAGAGTAAAACCATCAGCCGCAAGATAGAAGAATGGGTTTTAGCTATAAAATTGACACGAGCAATGCCAAAAGCTGAAATTTTGGCCACCTATCTCAACGAAACGGGGTATGGTGGCAATATGTATGGTGTGGAAGAAGCAAGTAAAGCTTATTTTGGCACGGATGCGAGCAGTGTTGACCTTGCTCAAGCGGCATATCTCGCTGCCCTACCTCAAGCGCCGAGCTATTATTCACCATACGGACAGAACAAAGTCGCTCTCAATGCCCGCCAAAAGCTTGTCCTACAAAGAATGCTTGATAATAAATTTATAACTCAAGATGAATACAACCAGGCAGTAGCAGAAAATGTCCAATTTCTACCACAAAATACAGGCACCCTTCTTGCTCCTCATTTTTCCATGTATGTCCGTAATTATCTTGAGCAGGAATATGGCGATACTGCAGTCGATAACGGCGGCCTCAAAGTTACCACCACTCTCGATTATGATCTCCAACAAAAAATGGAACAGATCGTTGCTAATTTTGCTCCCCAAATAAAAAAACAATTCGATGCTACAAATATGGCTATGGTGGCTATAGATCCGACGACGGGAGATATTTTAGCTATGGTCGGCTCGGAAAATTATTATGATACGGCCAACGATGGTAACTTCAACGCCGCCACAACATATCGTCAACCAGGCTCAACATTCAAACCATTTGTTTATTCCACTCTTTTTGAAAAAGGCTATACACCAGATACCATTCTTTTTGATGTTAAAACCCAATTCTCAACTCAATGCACCGTTGACGGCAAACCGAAAGATCCGACTGCATCATCGAGTGTCTGCTATGAGCCTGACGAATATGACAAGATTTATGATGGCCCAGTTACCATCCGTTACGCCTTAGCTCAATCGAGAAATATTCCGGCGGTTAAAGCTCTCTATCTTGCTGGCATTCCCGATTCCATTCAAACAGCCCAAAATATGGGTATTACCAGCCTGACCAATCCTCAAAGTTATGGCTTGTCGCTCGTCCTCGGTGGTGGTGAGGTTTCACTTCTGCAAATGACAAGTGCATACGGTGTTTTTGCTAACGACGGCGTGCGAAATCCATATCGTGCAGTCCTTGAAGTAGATGATAGTAATGGAAATATCCTCGAACAAGCAACTACATCGCCTATCCAAGTTATACCTATCCAGCCTGTGCGCGAGATTAACAGTATTCTCTCCGATCCGAGCCACAGTGTACGCATGTCGAGCATCAGTGCTATTACCGACCCTATGGGACGTCCAGTGGCCATCAAGACCGGTACCACCAACAATTACAAAGATGTCTGGGCTATCGGCTACACACCGAATCTCGTCGTCGGCGCATGGGCCGGTAATAACGATGATACGCCGATGGATCAAAACATTGCCAGCCTCGTCATCACGCCAGTCTGGGGAGCATTCATGACTGAAGCTCTGCCATCATTCCCTGTGCAGAATTTCAAAGCACCGGATCCAAATCCAACAAATCTTAAACCTGTTATGCGTGGTATTTGGCAAGGGGGTACGTCATACATGATAGATAGCATTTCTGGCAAGTTGGCTAACCAATATACTCCACCGTCGTTAGTTAAAGAAGTCGTCCAGAATAATGTTGATAGTATTCTGCAGTGGGTTGATAAGAATAATCCACTCGGACCGATACCAACCAATCCCGCGAACGATTCACAATATCCATATTGGGAATACGGTGTACGACAATGGTTCGAAAATGTCTATTTACCAGCTCACCCTGATTTCAAAGAAGTTGGCACCTCTACCATTCTCAATGCTCTCAATAGTTCTATCATTACTTCAGGCTTTGCTTCTGGTACGCCAATATTGCCGGGTATGCCAACGCAATACGATAATGTTCATATTCCCGCCAATTTTCCTCAAGTAACAATCACTTATCCTGCATCTGACACTATAGTATCAACCGACCAAAAAGTCGTCGTCAACTTTACCGAAACCGGTAAATTTCCTATTGAAAAATCTGATTTATATATCAATAGCCAATATATTGGCGAAAATAACAACAATCTAACTCAATTTACTTTCGTTCCGAACGATATTCAAGGTATAAATATGAATGCCACAAATACCATCAGCGTGTCGGTGTATGATAATGTGCTTAATGAGGGTACTACTGAAGCAGAATTTATGGTGCAATAATAAAGTATCTTTACGTTCCGCTACGCTCTATTCACTGAATATCAATAATGATGGCTTGTGGATTTTCTTCCCGTATATTTTTTAAAATTGATTCTTTTTTTATAAAAATTTGATTTTTTAGAGCTGGATTTATATGCTTAATACGAATAATTTTATTTCGTATATCAATATCTTTTACGTCTAATCCAATATTAATTGGATCATTACCGATAATAGTGATATGCTTTTTGATCACAGTAATAACACTTTGTCGCAGAGCTATTTCTTTTCCTGCAGCATCTTTAAATTTATCAAAAAAAGTACTAATACTGAGCATAATGAAAAAAACTAGCGATTCATTGGCATAACAAGATAAGTAAAACTCATATCACCAACCGGATGCATAACCATTGGCCGATTGAGACCACATAAGCTCAAAGTGATGCTATCAGCCTCAATAGATTGGAAACAGTCAGCAATATAGCGGTAATTGAAGTTTATCTCTATATCTTCACCAGTCAGAGCACCAGCGAGCTTATATACCGTTTCGCCAATATCTTTATTATTTGTTCGTAATTCAAAAATACCTGATTGAGGAGATACTTTGATATGAATTTGATTAAATTTATCGGAAAAAATATGAGATATCTTGAGAGCATTGATGATATCCTGCTTCAAAAGTACCACTTCAGTCTTGGTTTCTTTAGGAATAATCTGGCGATAATCAGGAAAAGTCCCATCAATAACCCGAGAAATAAGATATATACCTTTATAACTAAAAGCTATTTGATTTTTACTCAATTCAATAATAACATCATCATTAATACCCTCAAGAATTCTCATTATTTCTGGAATATTCTTAAAAGGAATCAAAATTTGACCAAAATCACATCCATCTGTCCCTTCTTTTAATTTATGTTCTTTATTTTTCTTTAATATAATCTTCTTTTCAGCCAGCCGGAATGAATCAGTGGCTGCAAAAACAGCAGATCCTTCCTGATAATAAATATAAACACTTGAAAGCTCGGGTTTTATATCGGAAATAGAAGCAGAATACCAAACCATTTTTAAACCCTTAAGAAAATCATTTGAATTGATGAAAAAAGTCTGATGATCCTTAATCCGGGGAATATTTGGAAATTCCTCATGCGGCATGGTCTTGATAATACTACTCACAGAACTTGTAGTAATAGTTATATTTTTATCGTTGGTTTTAATAATAATCCCTTTATCTTCCGAGGTTATACCTGAAATAAATGAGCTTATAATACCTGCAGGAACAGCTACAATACCTTCTTCATGGACTTTTGCTGGAATAGTTATTTCGATACCAAGGTTTAGGTTGGTGGCTTTAATAATAAGGGTATTATTTTTTTTAGCCTCAAAAAGAAGACATGATAATACCGGTAGAGTTATATGTTTTGTAGCTATCTTTTCTGCTCGGTGTATTCCCTCAATTAATTTTTCTTGTACACATTCAATGTTCATAATTTTAGTTACAATTAATTTTATTTTTATAATCTACTTATTACTATTATTAGTCCTGTGGATATGGGGATAAATTTATTATATCCATACTACATAAGATTATATTTACTTTTTCATTATTATATCATGTTGATAAAGTATTTATAAAGATTATATAAAAAATAAATAAATTTTTTATATTCACATCTTATAAACAATTCATCAACATTCTTTCCACATATCTTCAACATCATATCCACACTAAATCAAAGCGCGGATCTGGGATAATTCTTCAACAAGAATAGGATTTGTTTTTAAGTCGTCTTTTATTTTTTCACATGAATGGATGACAGTAGTATGATCCCGTCCACCAAGTTTCTCACCGATAGACGGAAAAGAAATGTTAAAATCCTCACGAAGAATATACATAATGACTTGGCGCGGCTTAACCACCTCCTTTTTACGGGTCTTATCAAAAACACTATCCTCGCTAATATTGTAAAAATTAGCGATAGCTTTAATGACGTCCTTTACAGGAGTATTTTTCTTTGGTTTGGTACTATTTTTAACGAGGTTTTTTATTTCAACAATACTTAATTTACCTTTTAGTTGAGTTTGACAAACAATAGTGTTGACTACCCCTTCTATTTCTCGAATACTTCCCTCAATATGTTTAGCTAAATAATCAACAATATCATTTGATAACTCCATACTGCTATTTCTTATTTTAGCCTTGAATATAGCCACTCTTGACTCATTGTCGGGTGTGGGAATATCCACAATCATACCTGAATTAAAGCGAGTTTTTAGGCGATCTTCGAGTTCATTGATGAAATTAGGATGTTTATCAGAGGAAAAAACTAACTGACGGTTCGAATTCATAAAGGTGTTAAAAAGATGAAAGAGTTCTTCTTGGAATTTTTCCTTACTGCCGAAGAATTGGATATCATCCATGATAATAACGTCGTATTTCCGATATTTATCCTTGAATTTTTGGGCGGTATTTGTCTGTAATGAAGAAAAATACTCTGAACCAAAGCGTTCCGAGGTCAAATAGAAAACTTTTTTTTCGGGAAAATCTTTTTTAATCTTATTACCGACCGCTTGAATGAGGTGCGTTTTACCGAGTCCTGACTCACCATAGATAAAAAGAGGGTTATATGACGCTCCAGGACTCTTACAGACCGCTTGAGAGGCCGCATGCGCGAGCTCGTTAAAAGGACCAACAATAAAATTATCAAAAGAATAACGTGGGTTCAAATTGTCGTCTTTATTGATGTAATAATTTTCCAAAGGCATGGAAATAGTCGGCGTTGGATCATCCTTTTTCTTATCCTCGATCTTTTTCTTGCTTTCTTTTGTCTCCTCTTCTTTAACAATAGTGTATTCGAGAGCCCGAATATGTTCATTGAGTTTACGTAGGGCACGCAGAGTCTCATTATGGAACTTACTGGAGAGCCAATCATAAGCAAAAGGGCTGGAAACACCAAGTTGGACAACACCTTCGTCGATCTTGATGATACGAGTACCCTTAAACCATGTGGAAAAGTTCGTTTTTGACGTCGAGTGTTCGACTTCAGCGAGGACTCCCTCCCATAGGCTTATGTAATCGTTCATAGGTAAAGGAATTATATACTTGTTTATAAATCAGTAAACTTGTGGATAGCTTATAAGTATGTTGATAAGATGTGGACAACTAAAAATAAAGAAAAATCCTCAATAAATTAATAACATCACTAAAAATCATATACATCTATATTTGGAGCACGGATAAATTTCTGCTGAAATTTTCCTCGTGCTCGCGCCGTCGCGCTCACAAGTCTCCAAATATAGATGTATATGATTTTTGGTACCTATATTATTAATTTATTGCGGATTTTCATTTTTCTTGCAGATTTAAGTTGTTTACTATATAGTGATATGACTATGTCATTTACATATAATCCAAAGAAAAGGAAGCGCGCGCGATCGCACGGTTTCTTAACCCGCAAAAAGACAACTGCTGGCAGAAATGTCCTTAAGAGACGACGTCAAAAAGGTAGGAGAAAACTTACAGTTTAAGACGTTTATATTATAGTATTATAGGTCACTAGACTTTTATGTTGCCTAAAAAAAGAAGGCTAACGACAAAATTGTTAGATGAAGTAATGGTTTCAGGGAAAATATTTCACTCCCCTATTTTGTCCTTGAAGGCTATAAAGGTCATTCATGAGAATAAAAATGATGCAAATAAAAGTCAGAAGTCTTTTGGAAAAAGTCGTTTTGCCGCAGTCGCTGGAAAAAAATATTTTAAGACGGCGGTTATGAGGAATAAAGTACGCCGAAAGACATATAGTGCTCTTGGAAATGTTGTATTACTCATGGAGAAAAATAGTACAGATATGAAAGGTGGTATTTTTCATTGCGTCTTATTGCTTAAGCCAGTTATTCTCGATATAGATCAATCAAGCTTAAAACAAGCAATCTATGAAATCTTTGTTAAATCACGGATAATAACGTAGAATAGAGCCCATGTTCGGATACCTCGGATATTTGTACAATATCATTATTGTCGGCCCTCTCTATAATGGTCTTATTCTGCTTATTAAAGTTATTCCTGGCATAGATGCAGGTATTGCAGTTATTCTCTTTACCATAATCATCCGTCTACTTCTTTTCCCCCTTTCAAAGAAGGCCATCATTGCTCAAGTCAGGATGCGTGACATCCAGCCTGAAATAGACCAACTCAAAGTGGATTATAAGGGTGATACTCGTACTCAGAGTTTAAAAATGATGGAAATTTATAAAGCAAAAGGTATTAAGCCTTTTTCCAGTATGCTTTTGCTTTTTATCCAGTTGCCTATCATTTATGCTCTCTACAGTGTCTTCATTAGGTCAGGTTTACCTGTCATAGATTACAGTTTCCTCTATCATTTCATAAACGCACCGATCATCAATATCATGTTTCTCGGCCTCATTGATGTGACCAAGCCAAGCATTATTCTCTCTTTGGGTGCGGCTGTAGCTCAATATTTTCAGCTTGAATTCTCTTTGAATGCCATGAGGAAATCGACGCAGAATAATAATGTGAAAAAGAGTACGAAAGCCCAGCCGGACATGGCTCAAGCTATGACTAGTCAGATGAAATACATCTTTCCTGTCATTATTTTCATCATTTCCTACCGGCTTTCAGCAGTGCTTTCAATATATTGGATAACTACGAACCTTTTTACCCTCGTTCAGGAGATGGTAGTAAGAAAGAAATTAGCTCATGTTCATACTCATGATGGCCGGCCAGCAGTGCCGCCGCTTACCATATAATTTCTCCAAATTCTTTTTTTTGTTTTTAACCGTTTATCAGTGGAGACCAAGTGACCATAAAGTTAGATCACGCTTATTGATAAAATAAAGGAAGTTTTCTTTTGGATCAAGGGTAAGGTTTTCAGCATCTATTTGTTTGCCAGAAAGACTTGTAAGATCGGCTAATTCATGGACTTCCCCCGTTGTTATGTTAATTTCCCATATACTGTCGCTGAAGGAAACGGTGCCTTGATACCAAGCTTCGGGGTATGGAGCTGAAGGAATCTTTGAAGGAACTGCACAAATGAGATCATCCTCATTTATCGAGCTCCACAAGCATTTCTCAGGAAGAGTATTGAAAGCAAGAGTCTGGGTCGTGCCGGATTTAACATCATATACGGAGGTTATGAGGCCATTTGTGCCGCCTACAGCGGAATAGAGTACAAGAGAGGCAGTATGATTGGTCAAAGTATCAAGGCCATTTATATTGGCAAGAATATTGGTGAATGCGCCGGTTTTTGGATTGACGAAATAGAGAAAACCGGGTTCGACTGATGAGCCTTTGGTAGTTATGGCGATAACATTATCCGCAGGCCATTCTACGTTCACTTGGGTCAAAGGCGTGCTGAAGATTTCTGTCTTCTTGCTACCATCAAATTGAGAAATATAACCGATACTCGAGCTGTCTACCGTCGAGTCACTGCTTAAAGCGAGAGTAAATAGGCTCGTATGCTCTGGATTGACCGCTATTTCAGCAATATTTGATGGTAACGGTTCCCCACGGAGCTGATATGGGGTATTTGTTGATAGGGTAGATGAATTTGAGGTGGTTGCTGTTGTCGAGACATCTGTCGTTGTACTTAAACTCAAGACTGTATAAAAAGTTGTTACTGTATTAGTGGTATCATCCAAAGATTGGAAAATAAGAGCATTCAAGTTTTTATTCCAAAAGCTTTGGTATATCATCGGCACTGTGGTGTTTGATAGTTCTGTTATAGCAAGAGAATTGGAGGAAACTTGGTAGACGTATCCTGTGCCGCGATCTATCCAGCGGACAATGGTTGTGGTTCCTGTTGTAGATACTGACATACCACCGACGGGTGTTGAGCTCAATTCTCGCAAGGTAGGTACAGGAGAAGATGGTGTGGTGTTTTGAAAACTACTGGTTCCTGTTGTATTTGATGTATTTGATCCTGTCGTTGTACCTCGCGAGACATTGTTGCCGGAAAGAGGTGAAAATATGTTACCAGTACCCGTTGAATTATTATTCGTTACCGGATTTCCATTAAGATTGACGTTCATTCCGGTATTTTTGATATAAAACCAATATCCTCCGCCGATGAGAGCGGCGATAACGATGATTATGATGAGGGTAAAAGTTGTTTTAGACATGACAATATAAATTAAAATGATGCTTGTGCCTGATTGTATGCTTGGGTAAGAGCTTGCTCTCCAGCTATGTCATTGTTTGCTTTTAATTGTGCCATAGCTTGATTATATATAGCAGTATTTTGCGATTGGGCTGTTTGGGGTTTTATATTTCCTTGCTGAGAACTTATAGATCGTAATGCAAACGCGGATGTTGCTTTTGAGATAGTTGCCGCAGAAGTTGATGATGCCGCTGTCGCTTGGTCTTCAATCCATTGACTATATGTTTCTTGGCAAGTCGGATCATCTGATATAAGGTTACCAGCGCCATCTGTACAACCGTTTGCATAGAGTGTGGCTGCTTCGTCATTCACCTGTGTCTGATCATTTTGTGCTTGAGTTTGAATAGCATCATTATTGTTTACTATAGCAGTTGTTTGTTGATTAATTGTAGTCGGATTCAAGTTGATAGCCGTCGTCTTCAAATTAAGACTTGGCACAGTCACCAAACTGATATTTACCAAGTTGGGATTTATAGTATAGAGAATAAGCCATGAGAGGAGAGCACCAGCAAGCCCAAGAACGGCATTTTTGATGGTATCTTTGGCATCTCCCTTTTTGGTTACGGAATCGGTCAGCATATATTGGAAACCACCGATGATACACATGACCACAGCAGCAAAAACAGCCAAGGCTATCATTAGTTTGAAGATATATACAATGTATGTTTGGATGTTGATGCTACACATTGATCCTGAGGGGCAATTAGCAGTACCTCCTGTACAATTGTTGCCCGTACCAGCAATGCATGGCAACGGCTCAAGGAGAGTGTAATTGGCCGGAAGTGCTTGAGCTTTGACGGGAATCGGTGACGCAATTCCAAAAGAAAAAACTATTATAATGAGGATTATTCCGCTTAATGCCAATGTGTTTATTTTTTTGTGTATGATGGGAGTCATTTTTCAGAAATGTTTTGTTAATCAAAAAGCCACACTGCTATTCTGCGTTGACGTATCACTGTAAATGGCATTAAAGCCAGCTGTAGCGGTCTGTAGAATCTGATTGTTATTCTGGATAGTCAAGCCGACATCCGAACTGCCGGAACTGCCGCTTGGCGTAGCGAGAATAATGCTCGTGCTCGATGCCAGCTCATCATGCGGGGTATTATTGACTGTCCAGCCGAATGAAAGTGAGCCTGTGCTTCCAGCGCCGGAGTTCACGGTGTTTGTTATACCCGTATCAAAACCGTACGGCACAGACACAATTTTAAGCTGATTATGAAGAAGATCAACACTATCCCCCACCGCCTCATTATACAATACGCCGTAGAGCGGGTCGTCTTGATAAAAAGCTACTGATGGCACAGCGGCAACCACGCCGATTTCACTTTCACCGTTGACTGTGCCATCCGCCGAGCTGACTTGGACATCTATGGTGAAAGGCCGGGCGATAAGAGCGCCGGTGATAGTCAGACTCTGCTTGTCGTAGCCGCTTTGATCGCCAAGTACTGTCGAGTCTTGTTTCCATGTATAGATGAGGTTTTTTGGGTCAATGGGATTGCCCTTGGTGTCGGCGAGATGCGGAATGGCGATTATTTTGAGAGTGTTTTGGTAGACAAAAGGCTCTTTGCCGCGATAGAGCGGCGGTACATAACCGCTTGTTTCTTCAATCATATCTATGGATGAAGATTTGATGGTGACCACTTTTTGGATGTTGGCACCTTCGACAGTACTGATGCTCGCCATTATGGTGACGGTCTTGCCGATAGCCGGAGCCGGTACAGTGACGCTCGTCATACCGGTGCCTTTGGCGAAGGATTTGCCGCCGACGAGCCAATTTATAGCCGCACCATTAAGATCAGTGGTATAGCTGACGACACTGACCGTGACGCTTGTGCCGGGAGCAGGACTTGCTGGTGTAGCGCTTATATCTACCCCGTCAATAGAAGCTGTGCCGATGGTGGCTTGGGCATGGGCGATAGTAGGATGGGCAGTAGCGACGACGAATGTAGCTGACAAGATAAGGAGAGATATGATAGTCAAAACAAAGAAAGTAGCTTTTTTCATCTCTATTATTTTAGCACATTATTCCAATTGTTGAGGGCTACGTATACCATCGGTATTTAGTGGCTGACGAGTGGAAGGATTTGGCTGGCGAACACTGTCGTGATTGAGGGGTTGAGACATGGAACCTGCCATGTTTGTAGTATCGGCCATTTTATTAAGAGCCCCCATGATTTTAGGGTGTTTGCGATTCTGTACGATAACAGTAATATGAGTATATGCAACATCCAATATCCACAATGGCAAAGCGCTCACTGTCGCTTCTTCCGCAAAGAAGAAAGCTATAAGGCCAAGAAGACGCGATGGATTTGCCATCGAGACTCCTTTTATTTGAAAATACAAACCAAGACAAAAGCCTATAACAGGATCAAGAAGAGCGTTTATAACTTCTCCGACTACAGGTATGAGGTCAATAAGAAGCTGGGCAAGATCAAGAAAGCCGATTACCCCATAGAGGATTATCCAATTACCTGTTTTCATTTTTGAATTCATAACAATGTAAAAATATCAATTAGTATATCAAAATAGCACCATATTTACATGCTCCGAATCAAGTTGCTTTCTAAAATAAAAAACTTGACGCACATATCATATGGTATATAATTGATGCGCAATGGCCTAACGGCTCCGAGAAATCCCGAACACCACATGTGGTGTTCGGGATTTCGATTGTATGAAGTAGAAGACTATGCACTATGCCGCGATAAGCAGTCGGACTATTTTCGCAATAATAATCCAGTATCGTATTGTTCCGATTTTATCCATTTTTCGTAAAAGCCGCCGACTACTGATAATTTTCAACTGGGAAATAATAGCGTATGATTCCGAGCTAATTTTGACATGATAGAGCGGCATACCTTGCGAACGGGTAAGCGGGACAATCCACAGCGAATCCTTACTGAATTTCTTGATGACGATGACCGGTCGTTCGAACATCTCATGTTTACCGTCCTGTTCGGAGCCGACATTTATGCCGATGGAGCACCACCATATGTCCCGCTCGTAAAAGAAATTTTTGATATACATGTGGACATATTGTACGCATAACTGATAAAATTCCTGTAAAGAAAGTTTAAAGATTCATTAAAATCGAGCAGTACAAAACAGAAATAATATCCATGTCAAAAAACGCTTTTATTCTCATTTAGAAAAAGTGCTCAAAAAGGAAATGGCTGACCTTCCGGCTACATTTTTTGCACAGAATTTTGCTACGATTTTGCCAAATTTCCGACTGGCGATGCTGTGCCCACGCCGCTTTCGGCCGCTTCCAGATCCTGTTTTGCCTTTTTCATAGCCATGACCTGAGCTGGATTGGTGGTGATGATTTGGTCTTCAGTATATGAAGCGATGACCTTTATAGCCACGTGCTTGAGACCAACGAAGAATATACCCTCCCCTACTTCTGATTCGAGGAGAAGATATTTTTCTTCATCAGTAAGGCTGAAAGTTTTTTGAATACGGTCAATAGATGATGGTGATTGTTTTAGGAGAATTTGAATGGAAGAGTTGGTCAAAATGGGCAAACCATACGGTGAACTCAAGAAGTCATCCACATCCTGGGTGATAGTGGCGAGGCCGAGATAGTATTTGCGGCCGCGCTTCGCCAGACTGAGCAAGAATGAAGCGGTATCTTCCGATTTCATCATCCACCAGGCCTCGTCGATGACGAGCAGGCGTTTCTTCGGCTCGCGGCGGATGGCATTCCATATATAATGTGTGACGATATACATGGCGACAGGCTTGAGCTCGTCTTCCATGTCGCGGAGGGAGAAGACGGCGAATTTTTTGTTGATGTCCACGTTCGTCGGCCTGTTAATAAAGCCCGACCACGTGCCTTTGGTATATTTTGTCAAACGTTCGACGAGTGACTCGGCGCCTTCCATACCAGCAAGCACAAGCTCAAAGTCGGAAAGAAGTGGCGGGGTGGCGTTCGAGAAGTCGGAATCGGGAGTAATGTCTTTTAGGGCGTATGTTTCGCTGATGGCACGGTCAATGATGGCATCTTCTTCCTGGGTTAAGCCGCCGAGCATGATGCGGAAAAGGCCGACGAGATTGATAATATTCGAGCGCAGGACATCCGATGCCGCTTCATCTTCGCGGGCAATCGGCAGGTCGAAAGGATTGATGTGATTTTCGGAATTGAGGGAAATATTGAAGTATTTCCCTCCCGTCGCCGTAGCCATGTACTCATATTCGCGTTCAGGGTCAATGACGATGACTTCGGCGTCGAACATAAGGGTACGGAGGATTTCGAGTTTGGTGCAGTAGGATTTGCCTGAGCCGGACTTGGCGAAGGTGACGGAATTGTAGTTTTCGAGGAGGAAACGGTCGAAAAGGACGAGAGAAGAATTGTGCCGGTTGATACCATAAAGAATACCTTTATCCGAAGTGAGGTCGAAGGAAACGAACGGGAATATACTCGACAACGGTGAAGAATTGAGCTTGGAATGGATCATCAGTCGGTCGTCCCCCAGGGGTAAGACACTTTTATAGCCGTCTTCCTGCTGGAAAAGAGCAGGTTTCAGATAGACGAGCTTGGACTCGAGGATGGATTTGATTTCCGACTCAAGTTTGTCGAGCTCGGACTCTGTGTCGCCGAAAATAGTGATATACACACCGACATCGAAGATTTTTTCCTGGGCTTGTTGGAGATTGTTGCGCAAGTTCTCGAGATCCTGATATGCAGTATCAAGCATCGGGTCACGGACGAGTCCTTTTTCTTCACGCTGGCCAATTTGGCTCTGGACTTCAGCTACTTTTTTTTGGAAATGTCGGAGAATCTTTGCCGTATCCACCGGATGGATGAAAATGGAAATATTAAAGACTTTATCGAGGTTGATAATCGGTGCGAACCATGAGTCGGTGAGATAGCGTGGGTAGGAAATGACGAAAAAGGTGCGGGCGATTTTTTCGCCGAGGTTGATTTCTTTCGGGCCGATTTTCAGAGCGGATGGCGCGATGATATCCTTGAGCTCAAGCACCCCTTCCGCATAAATATCCTCCGGCAGAAGCGACGTGATGGCCGCCTTATCGTTATCTTTTCCTAATAATTTTCCAAAAAAGCTCATATTTTTTAAAATTTAGATTTGTTATTTCTCATTATCAATTTTTTGCTAATTGATCTGCATCGGCTTTTCGGTATCGCCGGGGTTGAAAATCTTATAGAACAATTCTACCACTTCTTCGGTACCAAGCTCGGCCACTCTGATACCGCAACGAGTCAATCCCTGTTCGACCGAGCCGATGCGCTGTTCCAGTTGGCTTCGGGATTCCTCGAATTCTTCGTTGGCTAAGGTTTTCTGCTTATTTTGGATACCTGAACCACCGGCTGTTGAGCCGATATCGTTCGATCCACCATTTCCACCCCCGCTTCCGCCACCTTTTCTACCAAAAAGACCCTTGATTGGATTTTTACTCATGCTGATTTGTGATGGCGAATACGGTATGACCACGAAGAAGCTTTTGGTCATAATACTCGAATTATCCACAAAGGTTTTGACAAATTCGATGTATTCGCGGGTCTGGATTTTCATTAGTTCAGTCTCCTGCTCCTTGTAACGGCTTTCAAGTAGGGCTACATACGGCCGAATGTCGAGTTTTTTCGACTCGACGAAGATTTGCACCGAGAAATCGAGGGAATTGAGGAAGTTTTGGAATTGGAAAATGATGGAGTTTTGCTCATCGGTGGATTTCAAGGCAAAATTGACAGATGTGGCGAGAACAATAGCTCGTAAAGAGCCATCGTTCAATATAACAATGCCATCACGGACTTCTTTTATCGGTACAAATTCTTGGGTTGTTTTTGATGCAGTAGCCATTTTTGATCGTCTTTATTTTTCCTAGCGTTGATTCCTGTCACTGTACAAACTTTCCTTTATGTCGAGACTCCATGCCAAGTCCTTGAGCTTGCTCTCGGAAATCTTCGGCACCATGATGCCAGCGTAGTTCTTGCCGTCCTTTGCCGCCTGCGCGGCCGCTTCGCCGGGAGTCAATTTCTTCCCTGGATCAGGTCGACGATCCTCCTTTTTCCAGATATAAAGCTTGGCGGTGAAGAAATATTTGAATGCGGACTCGACCACGTTGATGAAGGGTTTGTTATTGACTTTATAGAAAGCCATGGCGGCAGAAAAGCCAGCCACGATGAGGATAAGCGGTATGGCAATGATAAGCGTTATGAATTCATATATGACGAAGCACAATCCTGCCCCACCAGCCAAATAAATGAACTGCTTGAGCGTCAGCGGCCCAAATATCTTATCCTCAACCTCGATGAATTGTGGTACTTGGAACTGCATGGGTTTTATTATACCCTACTATTTCTTTATTGGCTTATTCTAACGGCTCGCGGTAAGGGTCGGGACCGGCTGGTGTCTTTGGCCTCGGTGCTATAGGTTGAGCTTGATTCTGCTTGGGTTCGCCGATTTTCTTTTCGACGGTTTCGGTTTTCGTCGAGACTGGCGAGGACATCATGTGATCCATCATATTGAGGGATGAGGGTGGTTTTGCAGGTTGGCTTATTGATGCGCTTTGCTGTGTTGGTTCCGATTTTTGTCCCGGTATCACCAAAGGATATTCTTCGGAGAGGAGGTTTATCGGTGAATTTGATGAGTTGGAAGATGTGGGGTTTTCAATGGTGTTGAGGACGTGTTCTTTAGAAAAACTATTTTGTGAGTCTTTTTTCGTCTCTATAGAAGCTAGCTCATCTTTTATTTCCTCTTCTGCTTGGATTTGCATAAGACTAGTACGAATGTTTCCTAAAATATCTGAATTGATGTCGGCAGTAATCAACTGCGCGGTCATTCTGTTAATTTCTAGATTTTTTGAAACATTTTCTACAAAATCATCACTACTTTCCAATCCTAACATGATGAGTGATGTCTCAATTTGCAGACTTCCTGATTGATCAATACGAAGACCATATTTTTTTGATATTTGCTCAAGTTTTGTCGGTAAATCAGCCGCAGTTATTGCTTTTTGCACTTCTGGCGGAAGTTTTTGATACTGAGTCTTTATAATGTCTTGTATGTTGTCGTTTTCCATAGATTATTTTTTTGGTTTTTCACTATCATTCCCTTTACCCTTTTTATCTCCCTTATCACCACCTTTTTCTTTATCGTCATCAGGTATCAGCTCTTTGATTGCATCAAGAGCCCTGTCTTTCTTACTCTTATTCAAGTTTTTCCGTATTTTTTCTGCCGCGTCTTTTCTCGCATTCTTTGTTACAGGATTCCAAGCTCCTTCGAGATTAGTTGCGTATTTTGCTGTTCGTTCTTTAGTTATTTTACCAGCTACTTCTTTTCGTATTTCTTCTACCCCTTCTTTTGTCTCTAACTTCTTTTTTCTTCCCTCAATTTGTTTATCAAGAATATCTCCATCCTTCTCTGATTGTTCGACCATCTTCTCTAACTTAATCCGAGCATCTTCCGTATTTCTTGGATCGCTGATTCTCTTGTATGCAAGATCATGTTTCAATCTTAACTGATCTCGCTTTCCCTGCATTTCGACAGTTTCTGCATTCCATCCAGCCATTCCAGCATCTATGTCATTGTCGGTCGCTCCCAATTTCTTAGCCACATCTTGGCGGGTCTTTGAATAGGTATCAGAACGCTTATCATAGCCTCCTTTCGAACCACCAAATGAAGCTCCAGAAACACCTTTCAATCCCGTTGATGCCCATGTTCCCAAAGTAGGATGATTTGCAGTAAAGTTTTTGAATTTTTCATTGTCAGCAAATGCGGCGGCTCCACGTCCAATCACATGTTGCCCTGCAAAGCCAGCAGTATTTTTTGATCCCTTGGTAAGTTGACCTTGCGTCCACTTTGACGCCGCTTTTCCCCATGCCATTACTTTATCTGCAGGGCAAAGAGCAAGGGCGGCAGCCATCGGCGCATTGATGAACATGAAGGCAATGATGTATTGGAGGACAATGCCGATAAGCTGGGCATTGACGATAGTGTTACCAACAGTGGCAGTACTATTGAGTTTGGCAAAATTGAAGAAATTCGGATCACTAATAACGCTTACGGCCACATACATGAGCAGAAGATAGACCGGCATGAAACAGCACATACAAATCAAGGTCTTGAGCCATTTATCAGCATACTCTTTTGTTCCCGGAATAATCATCCCAATAAAATATATCGGCGAAAAAGCCATGAGAAGAATGAGCACGCCGAGCCGGACGGCAAAAGCCACCGCGGCAAAAAGGAAACTGAATGCGGCCGTAAACATGAGGACACTGCCGCCGACATACGCCATGGTGATAGTGCGATTTTTATTCGGATCGGCATTCGTAGTACTACCGACGGCACTGCCAATAGCCGAGCCGGTGAATCTCTGTACATCGAGGCTTTGCATAAAGACGTTCGAAAGGCCGCCGTCGTTGAAGGCATTGCTTATCATGCCGACCGTGGCGCCTGCCGCACTGGCTGAAGGAGCGACGGTTCCCTGTCCCGGAGCGATGGCATTGTAGAAAGAAAGGGAGACGATATTCGACGTATCAACGACGAATTTCGTCATGAAAAGGCTGAAGTTGATGAGCAAGCCGGCGATGATGATATTTTTTATCAGATTGCCCAGGCCGCTGTCTTTCATACCGAGAATCATTTTTATCGAAGCATAGAGGAGCAGGAATATGATGAATATGCTCGAGAAATCCCTGATCGTTCTCCACGCAGTGCCGATGGCCGGAGTGTTGGTGACAATTTGGCTGATGTTAAGCGTCGCCACCATAGTGCCGTTCAGAAGGACGCCGGTAATAGTGAGAAATGCTCCGGCGATGGTGAAGGCAAGCTCAGCAAGCCATGATGTTGCAACAAAGACACAATCAGTGACGCTAGAACCTGGTCCGATGAATCCGCAATCCGCATATGCAAAATGCGGCGTTGCCATTATGAAAACCGGCAGTGCTACCGCGACTAGAGCTATGAAGATTTTTAAATGATTGCGTTTCATATGCTTATTCGTAATTGATAGATTGAATCGTTTCAGGGTTGTACATTGAAGGGTTGAATGATTGGCATTGCAGTAATCCAGCATTCGCCGCCGATTGCAGTGGTGATATTTCAGATTGAATGGATGAAAGGTTTTGTTGAGACTGGAGAACATTTGAAGCGGATGGAAGAGTGCCTGCATTTGCCATACTTTGAATCTCTTGACTCGGGTCGGTCAGGCCACTGATGTCTTGAGTGTTACTTATAGAATTCTCAAGGTTGTTCATTGATTGCAGTGTACTTTCATCAGCAGTATATTGTGTTGTCAGCTTGGCTGTAAGGGGTGCCACTTTTGTTGTAAGAACAGTATTAATTTCATTTATCTGGTCTTGAGCATACGCGATACCCTCGGAATAAGAGGTGGCTATACTCGAAGATGTTGTATTGATGATATTGGTATAACACGCCACGGCATTGTTAAGAGTATTCTGAGTGGCGAGGATAGTGTTGAGGGCGGTTTGATCGTTTGTCGCTACTTCAGTGGCGTTATTCAAATACGGACTGATACTGCTTTCCGTGCTGACTTGAATGTTTTGTAGTTGGGTTGTTTGCTCATTTTGAATCTGAGCAAGATATGCCGCACCGGAGCTGTTTGAAGAATTGACTGAGCTCAAACCAGCCGAAAGTACTTGAATAACAAGCTGTGAGAATGCGGCGTTGATGACAGCATTGATATCATTTGCCAGCTCGAGATTTTCAGTCGGTACATTGAGACTTTTAGTCAAAGCACCAGAAATAGCACTGCCGGGAGTCTGGACGGTACATGTCTGACCTGAATCGTCTGAATTATCGTCATCGTCTTCATTCGCGGCATTTGGATCGGGTGCGCAAGTTGTCCATGAGAGGAAACCGTTGCCTTGTGCTAGTTGAGTCTGCTTTACGGATTTTTGGTTGCTGATTTTAGCTGAAAGGCTTGCTTGAGCCTGCAAATATGCACCATTTGGATTGTTGGCAGGTACCGTTGTTAAAGCTAAAAACGCTGGCCAGCCGCCTTGGCGGAAATCTCCTGCGGTGAAGCCATTGATGGTGGCACCCTTGACGGCGTTGGTGCCGTTAGTGATCATGTTTGAGAGTGAACAGGAATATTGGGAACCGCCCGAGAGTCCGGTACTTCCAGAAATCTGCAGGGCGAGAGCCACTCTGACGTCAATATTAAAAGGACTACAGAGGTTCGCTGCCAGACTGCTATTTGCCGCCAGGAAATTGCCTGCAACTTGATCGCCGATGTTCTCGAAAAACTGGGCAGGATTCTGGACGAAGGCTGGACTGCCCTTGAAGCCACTATTGATCCACTTGACTACACTCAAAGTGATCTGCATGAGAATCTGCTTGGCAATGGCAGTGGCGATAGTGTCGAGGCTGAAACTTTTGAGCTGGAGGGCGGCATTGGCAACTGACGATACAGTGTTTGTTGGCACAAGAAGAGTAGTATTGATCTCAACAGCAGGGTCGCTCACAATCCATTGGGCATGGACTTTTTGTGGCATGATAATGACTGATCCTGACACAATGGCCGCAGTAATGAAAAAAATCGAAATTATTGTTTGATTATTTTTCATTGAGTTTTTGTTTTCGGCATAAATACATAGCCGCCGTCATTCGGTCCGAATGTTATGCCCGCAGTATTGAAATATTGAGCGATACCACTGAAAGCCGCGGCAAAATCCTGGGCACCTTTCTGGTATTGACCCAAGCCGCTCAAGCTCACCAGGCTGTCTGAATAGACTTTTGTCAGATTTTGATCGGCAAAGAGAAGTTCACTGATTGAATTTACGAGACTAAGATGAAAGTTGGCCAAAGGTGCCGGTACTGGCATTGCAAGGAATCCATTTAAAATTTTTTGATAATTTACCACGATAGGGTCGAGTTGTTTGAGAATAGTCGGATCATTAGCATTGAGGCTTTGTTGGACAATAGTCAGTTCTGGAGTTTCTATAGTTGCATCATCATTTATGATATTTCCTATAGCATTTCCATAATTTATAAGGGCGGTATTGCTGGAATTATTAATTATTTTAATATTGTTTTCGTTATAAACTTTTGGAGTTGGAATATATGTTCCATCGGACATAACCTGGCCTACGATTTCTTGTTGTGTTTGCGGATCGTTGAAGTCGGCTCCAGCCTGCTCATATTGCGCGTATTTTGAAAAGAGATCCTCACCAAAAATGTCTGTTGGTGTCAATGTAGTTTCCGGCATCACTGATCCTATTTTTCCATTAAGCCATGCCGATGACGTACCAAAGGCGTCTAAAAGAGCCTTTTGCCAATTTCCCTGATATGCGACGGAGGTGTTGTACATGGTTGTCGTAGCGAGTTCGACTTCAGCTTGGCTGTCCCCATAAGAAGCATTTTGTTGGGCTAAAACAATGCGATTCTCATATTCAGAAATCAGGAAAGCGCTGATGATAATGATGATCGCAATGACAAGCAAGATGAAATTTTTGGAGCTGGGGTATTTCAAGGCAATAATTTCAAAGCGATAAGGCAAAAAATAAGAAAAAAGGCAGAAGCGGACTATGCAGGGACAATTATAGCAAATTAGTTACGTCAATAATAGCCAAAAACGTTGCTATTTCATGATCAAATGTGGAAAACTATTGCCGATTGTGGGTAGTTGTAGCAACAATTGCTCTCCAGTCGTCAAGAGTAAGCTCTTCAGCCCTTATTTTTACTGAAAATCCCCTTTCCTGCCATATTTTTTGCAAGGTTTCTCTGTCCAAGCCCATAGTTAGGTCTTTGTTTTCGATATTTTTTATTAAAACTTTGCGTTTGTGGGCAAAACCAGCTTTTACAACAGAGAAAAAATTTTCTTCAGAACCACTATTTTTTATTTTGTTATACTCGGTAGAGTCGTTATTGAAGAATTTCTTCGAAATAGTGTCAATAAGAAGTACTGCAGAATCAACATTCGGCACAGGCCGGAAATATCTTGCCGGCACGGTAGTGATGTATGACGGTTTCCCATAAGCTTTGACACTGATGGAAAGAATACTCTCCTTTTGGCCTTTTTTGTTACCGGTATTTACGGTGATCCGCTTCGCCACTTCTTTTTGCACCATAAGTACCATCCGTTGTGGTTGGCACGATGATTCTAAGAATTTTCTCAAAAATTCACCGGTAATGTAGTATGGAATATTCGCCGCCAGGATATATTCTCCGCAGACAAGTCCGTCCTCATTGAGATTTTCTAAACTAAAGTCAAGAATATCGCGATGGATGATTTTTAGCTTCCCCATTTTTACCGCATCCGAGAATTTTTCTTGTAGAAAAGAGATGGCTCGGTCGTCTTTTTCAACAGCAACAATTGTTGCGCCGGTAGAAAGAATTTTTTCTGTCAAAGCACCTTTACCGGGCCCAACTTCAAGTACGATCGAGTCGGGACCAATGTTTGCAGCTCGGATCATTGTATTTGCCACATGCGGTGCGTGAAGGAAATTTTGCCCGAGAGATTTTTTCGCAATGAAGTTATTCAAATTTTTTTCTTGGGGTATCATATTTTTATTTTTTTATTATTTAGTTTCTTCATTTTACTCAAAAATCTATTGAAAGTAACTCACGTTGTTCGTTGATGAGTCCTTTATCTATATCGCCGATAAATTCCGACGGTGCATTGATTTTTTGTGATCCAAAAATAGTGCGAATTTGGGCATAGCTCAAAAAAACTTTCTTTTTAGCCCGAGTCAGTGCGACATAAAAGAGTCGCCGTTCTTCTTCCTCTTCAGCCTGGCTTATACCGTGTTCATTCATGCGTTTATGAGGAAATAAATCTTCTTCGAGTCCCGTGATGAAGACATAATCAAACTCGAGACCCTTTGAAGCATGCACCGTCATGAGCTTGATGGCATTGTTGTCTTTTTCCAATTCATCTTGGTCTGTTGCCAGTGCGGCATTTTCGAGAAGTGCCTCAATAGAGCCATATTGAGCTGCAACAGAGACAAGCTCTTTGATGTTTTCTAGTTTCTCTTCTCCTTCCGCGGTGCCATTTCTGAATGAGGCCTCCATGCCACTTTCGCGTAGGATATATTTCACCAGAGCGGCTGGAGGTTCTGTTTCCGAAGCTTGTTTGATTCGATCAAGCAGGGTCATGAAAGTAGAAACTTTCTGCCGCAAAGCCGGTCCGAGACTTTCTGTCTGCCCTGCTATGACTTTAATCATCGTGGCTTTACCGATGCCGCGCGGCGGTACATTGATCACTCGCACCATATCGTTCGAGCTATCACGATTGACGGCCGCTCTGATAAAAGAAATGACATCTTTTATTTCTTTTCGGTCGAAGAAGCGCGTACCGAGGATTTGATATGGAACATGTTCCCGTAAAAAAGCCTCTTCCAACACCCGCGACTGAAAATTTGCCCGGTAAAGGACAGCAATGTCGCGCGGTTCTACTTTTTTTGTTCTGCCGTCATTATTATTTTCATTGATAAGTTCCGCCGCTTTACTTGCTACCGCTCTCGCTTCGTCTATTTCAGTATATGAAATGGTCAGCTCAATTTTTTCTCCGGCGGCATTTTTTGTAAAAAGTGTCTTATCACGACGTAATTTATTTTTCTCTATGACACCATTTGCCGCCGCAAGTATCGTCTGAGTCGATCGATAATTTTCTTCGAGAAGGATAACTTTTGCTGTAGGATAATCTTTTTCAAAATTCAAAATGTTGGCGATACTGGCACCTCGCCAGCTGTATATGCAGTTATGTACCGGAATATTATTTGCAATATAATTATGGACTTTGTCCACGTCTACATCATAAACTTTTCCTTTATAGTTTTCTCTCGTTACCTGTGTGATAGTTTCTTCGACGATCTTCCCGTCATTCAAGACTCCGATTTTCATACCGGGCAGAAGATTTCCTGCAGGTTGGAAAGCCATTTTCTTGCCCACAACAAGAGAGATAGTTCTGTATATTGTCAAGTTATCATGTAATGTGGATATACGCTTTGCTAGTATTTCTGCTTCTCCATAATCGAGTCTCGATATCTCCATTCTCCAGTCATTATTCTTACCACGACGCACCGGAAAATCATTTTTAATAAGGATTTCTTTGAAGACATTGTCTGTAGTATTTATGGCTATTCTACTTAATCCCCATGGATTCCTGATACTTTTCCTTTTGTCATCAAACATGGTTAATCTGATATTAATGCGTTGACGATCAGTATTTGTCCTTGTTGTGCCTTGGGGTAGATAATGGGGGTATTCTGGCGACAAATGAGTCTCTTTGAATAGCTTCTTGATCCGCTCTCGTGTGTCTATCGTACTAAAAATAAGGTCAATGTCCTTTTGTCGCATGAGCATATTTCTTCCAGCAACTGAAAATACTGCTGTCGGTATGCCGTATTTTGCCGCGAATATCATTTCCTCACGCAGAGCTTCCTGTTTAGTTGTGCATATCTTCAGTATCCATATTTTATCAGCTTTTTCTTGATTACATCGAACTTGCAGACCTATGGATTCAACATCTTGAGCACTTTTTCTGATACTTTTTGCCATGCCGATCCGGTAGCCTTTATTTCGGCGGTGCATAAGATAGACATAGTAATTATTGCGGTCCGTTGATAATCTTGCAAAAAATATATGTCCAGGCGTGGCCGTTATTTTTTGTTTATTTTCAGTGATGAGTGTTATCATTTCACCGGAATATTCCCTTGAATGTATATGAGTAACTTTCCCCTTGCATGTATAGCCATTTCCTGCTGCAGAAATAATTTCCATACCTGGAGTAATTGTGTCAATTTTTCTAATACCTTGAGGTGTCAATATATCTGTTTCAGGTAGTAGACACTGGTCTATATCGCCAACCACGGCGATATTTTTATGCTTTTCCGAGAGAAGTTTGACGATTTCGTATTGGACTTTATTCGTATCCTGATATTCATCCACATGCACATACTGCCATACGGAAGAATAATGATCGCGGACATTGGTATCGTGTTTGAGAAGTAAAGCCGTTTTCAACAAAAGATCATCAAAATCAAGGGATTTCTCCTTTTTCAAAGTGGCTTCATAGCGATCCCAAACATCAGCGACGACATTGGAAAAATAGTCAGCGGCTTTTTCTCGAAAAGCACTATGCGTCACGGCATCACCCTTCTCTCGGGATATGACATTCAAAATAAGCCCCGGCTCATATTGTTTTGGGTCGAGATTCAGACTTTCTATGGCATCTTTCACAGCTTTTTTTGAATCATTCCTGTCGTAAATAGTAAAATGTCGAGGAATATCGAGTTTGATACATTGCTCCTTTATAATATGTACTCCTAAAGCATGAAATGTGCTGATAAATGGCCGTTCATCCATTGAGATAGGCCGATTTATTGTCATATCGGAGGATAGGAGGCGATTCACTCGCTCGCGCATCTCTTTTGCCGCCTTATTAGTGAAGGTAATAGCCAATATACTGGCAGGATTGACGCCATTTTGGATAAGATTGAGAATCCGATGGGTAATAGTCTTCGTCTTCCCCGCTCCGGCTCCAGCCAAGATAAGTAAAGGGCCTTCGGTATTTAAGACGGCCTCTTTTTGTTGCTCATTTAGATTTTCCTTGATATTTTCTTCTACGTTTATCATTTTTTAGCCATTTTAGATCCTCAACTATAGCACAATTTTATCCACATGGCTGGGTTGACTTTAGGATACATTTCGCATACTCTTGTCAGGTAACCTTAAATACCGAGTTACATAAAAAGGCTTAATGGAGCCATTTACTGATACAGTCGCTTGACCGCACGACAGTTACGAAAGACCACAGACCTTCCGCCTTCCCCATTTCTATTATGAAATTTTTCTCTTACCATAAGCCCATACATAGTTTTTTTCGTCTCGGAGCTCTTTCTCGGAAGCTCGTCTTTATTTTTCTTTGCAGTATGAGTCTTTCCATCTATCCCGTCATGGCTTATGCGGGATTTTTTTCTTCTATTTCAGGCATCTTTGGTCTTTCCCCCAATAACGTCTCTGCTGATACTGTTGCAACAACAGCTTCTATAACATCAAGTTCTATAACACTCGTTTCTTCTACTACCGGCCAATTGTCGGCGAATATATTGATTCCGCCGACGAATTCAGACCTAGATCCCGACACAAGTGTTGCTTCTACTGACATACCTGTATCTGATAACGCTATTATGCCGGAAAGTACTCCTATTACCAGCAGTACAAGTACCAATCCATATCTTAATACTGAAATAAGCGTATATACGGTTCATCCTGGTGATACTCTTTCCGAAATTGCCAAACTCTTCGGTGTTTCCGTTAATACAATTATTTGGGCAAACGATCTGTCTTCCAGTCCTACCTTGACTCAAGGTGAAACCTTGGTTATATTGCCAATTACAGGAATTAATTATACTTTCAAGAAAGGAGATACTCTCCAAAGTGTCGTTAAAGAATGCAATGCCGATCTCACTGAAGTCCTTCAGTATAACGATATCACTTTGGACTCAACTACGACAGTTGGCGAGACTATTATCATTCCTGATGCGACATTTGATTCAACGGGAGCACAATGTTCACCACAAGTATCATCTCATTCGGGATCTAAAACATCGAAGGCAACCAAGCCATGGAATGGTAAAGGCGTACCACCCGAACGTCTATGGGGTGCTCCTGGCGAGGAACCAGCTCATAATACCGATGGTCCTATTTATCAAGATTATTATGATCTTCCACTTGCATGCGCTGTTGAAACCCAAGGTCTCCACGGATACAATGCTGTTGATCTTGCCGCACCGAAGGGTACGCCAATTCTCGCTTCGGCCCCTGGTACTGTCATTATAAGCAGAATGGGAGGTTGGAATGGAGGTTATGGCAATTATATTGTCATCAGTCATCCGAATGGGACTCAGACATTGTATGCTCATACAAGCAAAGATCTTGTCTCAAGCGGCGAAGAAGTTATTCAAGGTCAGGAAATTGGTCTTGTGGGTGCAACTGGAGAAGCCACCGGCCCGCATGTCCATTTTGAAATCCGCGGTGCATGGAATCCTTTCGTCAGAAAAGTTGGAACGCGTTTGTGTCAATAATAACGTCTTATCTTAAAAATTCCTTTGCCGATATTGGAGGGCTTCGAGAATGTGTTCCTTTTGTATTTCTACAGAGGCTTCAAGATCAGCAATAGTACGAGCGACATGTATTGTTCGACGATATGCTCGGCCAGAAAGTTGCAGTTTTTTTGCATACAATATGAGGATATTTTTTACGTCACTCGATAAAGGCGAATACTGATTCTGATAGTGAAATTTTCTGGCCGCAATGATTCTAGTACGAACTATATCTGAAGACTCCAATCGTCCGCCATTATTTTCTGAATTATCTCCAAAAGTACCGGTAAATTTTTCATATTCTATCTTCGACATCTGTACCCAGAGATCGATTCGATCAATGATAGGTCCGGACAACTTCTTACGATATCGACTAAGCTCATGGTCGGTGCATACGCATTTTTTCTTCAAACTGCTTAACGAATATCCACATGGACACGGGTTCATGGCCGCGATGAATATGCATTGGGCGGGGTAGGTCACGGATCCTCGAGCTCTTGTCACGGTAATAGTGTGTTCTTCAAGCGGTTGTCGCAGAGATTCTATGACCCGTGAATCAAATTCAGGAAATTCATCGAGGAATAGAACTCCGCGATGGGCGAGAGTGATTTCTCCCGGCCGGAGAGCGTTGCTTCCACCGACGATTGAAACATATGAAGAAGTATGGTGCGGGGCACGGAAGGGCGGCATAGTGATGATTCCGCTTTCAAGCGTCTTGGCCATGGAATGTATTTCGGTCACTTCTAAAATTTCCTCATAGGAAAGCGGTGGTAGGATGCCGGGGAAGGCTTTTGCCAGCATAGTCTTGCCTGTTCCTGGAGATCCATACATGGCTATGTTGTGTCTACCAGCGCCGGCGATTTCGAGGGCACGTTTGGCGTTTTCTTGGCCGTAAATAGAAGCGAAATCGGCTGGTGCATCTTTTGTGTCTTTATTTTTAAATGTATTTTTTTCTTGCGAGTATGAAATAGTCGTCGGTATCTGAGGGTAGAGCCTTTCCTGTCCAGTGATATGTTCAGTGATTTCTTTCAATGTTCCTGCTGGATATATAGTAACGCCTAACACTAAGGCCGCTTCTTTGGCGTTTTCTTTCGCTAAGAAAATTTCTCGAAAACCTACAGCCTTTGCCTTGCGAACCATAGCGAGTACCCCATGCACTTTTCTGATAGTACCAATGAGGGAAAGCTCACCGATAAAAAGCTTCCCTTCAGGACTGAAATGCAATTCCCCACTTGCGAGGAGATACCCTATAGCCATTCCAAGATCAAATGTTGGTCCTTCTTTTCTCAAATCCGCTGGCGCCAAACTGATGACCACTTTTTGATTTTTCTGTTTTGGCGAGACAAAACCGGAATTTTTTATCGCCGCAGACATTCTGTCTTTCGATTCCCCGACCGCTTTATCTCCGAGACCGACGATAGAAAAAGCATGAAGACCATTGGAAAGATCCACTTCGATGGTCACAATATCTGCCCGCATATCTGCTACTTGCGCTGAATATATTTTTGAGACGCTCATCTTGCTAGTCTAGCAAAGAGAGATAGAATCCTTATAAAGGAAAGTTAAAATTTCGATGATTTTCTACAGCAGACAATATTTTTATTTATTTGTCAGGTGCTTCATACATGTCTGAGCGGAAGGATTAGCCGAAAGTCTTTCTCGTTCGATAGGTTCTCCGCATATTTCACAGTTTCCATACGAGCCATTTTTAATTTTGTCCAAAGCTAGAGTGATATGTGTCAATTGAGTTTCCAATTGTCCAAGAATAGATATATTTTCCTCATAATCTTCCAATTTATCAGCGACTTCATTTTCATCTGCATTGTCAGTCTCCATTTTTGAAGGTCCTGTTTCCCAACCGCCAGCAATTTTTGGGTCTTTATGGCCAATACCTTCGAGATCCGTTTCAAGAACGGCTTTTTCTTTCTCCAGTTTTTTTCTAAAAAATTCGAGGTCTTTTTTATTCATGTGTATTTCTATTTTGCTACCGTATTTCATTACTAATACTAGCGCACATAGGTTTGTTTTTCAATCCGATTGACAATATCGCTAAAAGTCGGTTCACTGCCAGCTATAACAAGGGTCTGGTTATCAATAAATCCATAGAGGAATACCGGCGTTCCACTTGCATTGACAAATTCACGGATATTTTTGTTATCGAGAATTCGATCTTCATATTTTCCGTTTGTATTGATGACAAAACCAAACAAAGAGCTCACATCTTCGGGCATGGTAGGTTCCCATGCCAACATACCAGCAAACGTATTTTGGAAAAAGTTCGTCGTTAATATCATAAACGGCGTCGTATTATCAAAACCAAGCATCCACGTAGTATTAAGCGATGTGGTAAAGGCATTAGGAGGGTTCATGCCGATTTTTGCTATAAATTCTGGCGCAGTAACTTGCATAGTAGTCGGAGTAGTTAAACTGACATATGTTTCTTCAAGTATAATTCCCATAATGCCGCTATTTGCATCTTTTTTTTTCAATGTGGATAACGAAGACAATAGTGCTTGAGCATTGTAGCCGCTTATGTTAATTATTTTCTGTGTATCGGGAGTGATAATACTTGGAATAATAGGTGTCGTATTTCCAGGGGAGACGTTTCCTATTGTAGCGGGAGCTCCCGTCGTCGTTGTGGATTGTTTACCGATAGGACTTATTGTATATACATAATAACCTCCCCATATTCCGAGAGCAATTAAAATGAGACTGATGATGATTTTTAAAATACTTTTAATGATGCCGTTTCTGGAATGAGAACTGGAATGGAGACTAGAATTAGAATGAGATTTTTCTGGTCGCGGTGGTACGATGACAGCGGTAGTGCTTAATTCAGATGTTGATTCAAATGGTGGAATTATTTTTTGATTTCCTTGAGCAAAGGTAGGTTGAAGCGGCACAGGTATAGAAGGTACATGAGCTGGCGTATCAATGGAAGGCGTCTCATTCACTGTAGGAGTTTCTTTTCTACGAGCATCCGCTTCAGCAATGGATATTGAAGCACTGGAAATTTTTTTCTGCGCCATCATTTCCGCAATATCATGCTCGTATGTCCGGATAACAGGAATCTTGTGGATTGGATCTTCTTCTTCCATAGTTGGATTATAGCAGATTTATGGAATATTTATATCGAATATTTTTTTCTATCCTATTTTTTCTGAGATAGTATCAGAAGGATTTCGTGGGCGACGTTCGCTCCGTTCACTTCTCTGTCCGCGTCCTCGATTACCTGTTCTGCCGGCGTATACAGGAGAGCCTCCCGTGGAAAGAAGGTATTTTTTTGGATTTTGATCGAGGTCAATAAAATCGTCAGCCGCTTCAATGAGTTTACTCGACGTTGATTTTCCAAAAGAAACCACCTCTACTTGGCAACCTTCATGCATTTGAAGATATTCGACGAGGGGTACGAAGTCACCGTCACCAGTCACGAGGACAACCGCATCGAGTTTGGGTGAAAGTTTTACTGCATCTATAGCCATGCCAACATCCCAGTCTGCTTTCTTGCTTCCTCCAGCGAATATTTGGAGATCTTTGGTCTTTGCTTCGATACCCATTTTTGTCAAAGCTTCGAAAAAAGCTTTCTCATCCCCTGCTTCAGTGGTAATGACGTACGCCACAGCGCGGATAAGGGAACGGTCAAGCAAAGCGTCCTTAACTATCTGTGCAAAATTAACCCTCGCATGATAGAGATTTTTGGCTGTGTGATACAGATTTTGTGTATCAATAAAAATTCCGACGCGTTGTTTATTGTGTTTAATGACTGACATAGTATTTAAATACCAATTTAATTATAAAAACGTGATAAAAGTCAACTATTTTTTAAGATCAAGCTTCTTGGTGATCGAAGAATAGCGGCGAGGATATTTTTTCTTCAAATAATTCAAATGTGACTGGCGATCGGCAACCATAGCCAAAAGGCCGCGTCTTGAGTGATTGTCTTTTTTATGCTTTTTCAAATGATTCGCCAGCTCGTCTATTCTTTTGCTTAAAATAGAAATCTGCACTTCAGGA
>Ga0302320_10001410_pt1 | contig 57812 bp, 56 predicted proteins | sample Bog_T0_3_FD_202130 | JGI IMG/M metagenome (GOLD analysis project Ga0302320, IMG submission 202130) | Peat permafrost microbial communities from Stordalen Mire near Abisko, Sweden - Bog_T0_3 | ecosystem: Environmental > Terrestrial > Soil > Wetlands > Peat | place: Sweden: Abisko, Stordalen Mire... | reverse complement strand
CGTATGCCGAGGTGCCTTCCCTCTACGATCTCAACACCCAGTTCTCCCGGCTATCGCCGGTGCTGGTTCGTTTTGGCGAAGACGTGTTCCGCAACGGTACGGGCAACTTCGACGAACTTCCCATGGATCTGCCGGTGGGGACGGACTACGTGCTGGGTCCGGGAGACGCTCTCAGCATCGAATTGTGGGGCGGGATTTCGCAACACCTGCAGCGCGTGGTCGACCGCGAGGGCCGCGTGACTTTGCCGGAAGCGGGTGCGGTCGAGGTAAACGGCCGCAGTCTCGGCGATGTGCAGCAGCTGGTGCAGAATACATTGCGCAGCGAGTTTCGCGATGTGCATGCCGACGTCTCTCTGGCCCGACTGCGTACGGTGCGGGTTTATGTGGTGGGAGACGTGCTGCGGCCGGGCGCTTATGACGTCAGTTCGCTGTCCACCCCGCTCAATGCGCTCTACCAGGCCGGTGGCCCGACCGCTCGGGGATCGCTGCGGATTTTGCGGCACTACCGCGGCCCGCAGCTGGTCGGGGAAATCGACCTCTACGATCTGCTTTTGCACGGGGTTCGTTCGAACCTCGAACGGTTGCAGCCGGGCGACACGATTATGGTTCCGCCGCTCGGCGCGGAGCTGACCGTCGAAGGCATGGTGCGCCGTCCCGCGGTCTACGAACTGAATCACGAAAGCGATCTTGCCGAGGCGCTGCAACTCGCCGGCGGCGTGCTCAACACCGGCACCCTCCGCCACATCGAGGTGGAGCGCGTCGTCGCCCACGAAAGCCGCTCCATGCTGCGGCTCGATTTACCGGAGAGCAACAATCAGGAGGCGGCAACCAGCGCTCTTGAAGATTTCAAGATCCAGGACGGCGACAAGATCCGCATCTCGCCCATCCTGCCCTATAGCGAGCAAACCGTTTATCTCGACGGCCATGTCGTCCATCCCGGCAAGCGCGCCTACCGCGAAGGCATGCGGGTCACGGATCTGATCCACTCCTATACCGACCTTCTGCCTGAGCCCGCCGAGCGCCATGCCGAAATCATCCGGCTGGCTCCGCCGGATTACGCGCCCCAGGTGATTGCCTTCAATCTCGCCGATGCCCTGGAGGGCACGGGACCAAACCATAAGCCCGGTGATCCCAATGGCCACCCGGCGCAGGATGTGACCCTCAAGGCCTTCGATACGGTGCGCATTTTCAGCCGGTTCGACTTCGAAGATCCTCCCACGATTACGGTGAGCGGCGAAGTGCGCCATCCCGGCGAACACCTCACCAACGGGGAGACTCGCTTGCGCGATGCGGTCTACCTGGTGGGCGGCGTTACCCCGGATGCTCTACTGACGGACGCGCAGGTCTTTCGCCGCACAGCCGACGGAAAGCTGCAGGTACTCAGCGTGAATCTGGCGCACGCGCTGGCGGGAGACGCGGTGGACAATATTCCGCTTGAGCCCAGGGATCGAGTCATCATCCACCGCAATCTTTCCAAGGCCGATCCGGCCACGGTGAAGATCGAAGGCGAAGTGGCCCGGCCGGGAAAGTATCCCTTGGGCGAGAATATGTCCGCCGTGCAACTGGTGCGCCTCGCGGGAGGCCTGAAGCGGGGAGCCTTCACCGAGGCTGCCGACCTGACCCGGTACACGGTCGAGAACGGCGCGCAGGTGATGGGAGAACACGTAGCGGTTCCGATCGCGCGGGCCCTGGCCGGGGAAGCCGACACTGACGTGCGCCTGCACGACGGCGATGTGCTGACCATCCGCCAACTGGCGGGCTGGACCGACATTGGGTCGCTGATCACCGTCAAGGGCGAAGTCATGCATCCTGGCGACTATGGCATTCAGGAAGGCGAGCGCCTCAGTTCGGTGATCGAGCGGGCGGGTGGCCTGCGCGCCGACGCCTACCCCTACGGCGCGATTCTCGAGCGCAGGCAGGTCCGCGAGCTGGAAGAAAAGAACCGGGTCAACCTCATCCGGCAAGTCCAGGCGCAGCAGTCTTCCTTCAAACTCATTCCTGACACTGGCGATGCCGCGGAAAAACTAGCCAAAGACGCTACCCTCGAACAATGGCACGAAACCCTCGATCAACTGGAAAACACGCCGGCGCCCGGGCGTCTGGTCATCCACATTTCGAAAGATGTTCGCAAGTGGGCCAACACCCCGGCGGACGTCGAGGTGCGCGCCGGGGATACGCTCCTCATTCCGAAGACTCCGAACGACGTCATGATCAACGGCCAGGTCTATAACCCGACCGCGATCACCTACCGCCCGGGAAAAAACGCGGGCTGGTACCTGCGCCAGGCGGGGGGTCCCACCCAAATGGCGGACAAGAAAGCCGTCTTCGTGGTGCGCGGCGACGGTTCGGTGGTGGGGGGAAAGGGCGGCGGGGAATGGTTTGCGGGCGACGTCCTCAGCGCCGAACTGCGCCCCGGGGACATGGTGTTTGTCCCGGAGAGAGCTTTGAACGGGACTCCAGTCTGGAAGAACACCATTCAAGCGGCCCAGCTGTTGTCCTCCATCGCCATCGCCGTCAGCGTAGGCCACGGATTCTGAGCGGTTCGTGTCTCGCCGATCCGAGAAACTTGTGGCGCAGAATCTATGGAACGAGATCGTCGTAGGGGGGGTCCGTTCTTGTTCGGCCCAAATCCCCGGTCCGAGCGCCGCCGCTGCATCCTGCGTTGGATCCGGCAAATCGTGCTTATCGCGGTCACGATGGGTGGCCGGGCTTGGGCTCAGACCGGTGGGGCTGCCCAGGCAGAGGTCCGCAGCTCTGATGCCCGCGGATCGATCCCTGACCAGGAACTTCAGCCCGGTGCAGATCCGGAGAACCGGCTCATTTCCCCTTTTCTCAAACATTTGCTTACCGATCAAAAGCAGTTCTGGACCAGCCCCGCGCACCTTCAAAGCAAAGATCTCAGGTGGATTCTGCCGGGGGCCGGGGTTACGGCGGCTTTCCTCGCCAGCGACAGCTGGTGGGCGAAGCAGGTTCCTGCCCGTCACATGGCAACCAGCAAGAAGATTTCCGACTACGGCACGTATTCGTTCCTGGGGCTCGGCGGAGCTTCCTTCCTCCTCGGCCAAATAAAAGGAGATGACCGGCTGGCGGAAACGGGACTGCTCGCCGGCGAGGCCGCGATCAATAGCACTGCCGTAGCCTACGCCTTCAAAGAAATGACACAAAGACAACGGCCCTACCTGGGAAATGAGCACGGCGACTTCTTCGTTGGAGGGAGTTCCTTCCCTTCCGAACACTCCGCCGTGGCTTGGTCTGTGGCCAGCGTCTGGGCGCACGAGTACCCCGGATGGTTCAGCCAAATGGCGGCTTACGGTTTAGCGTCTGCGGTGACTATGACCCGGGTGACCGCCAAACAACATTTCCCCTCCGATGCCATCGTCGGCAGCGTCCTTGGCTGGTACTTCGGCCGCCAGGTTTATCGGGCTCACCATGATCCGGAACTCGGCGGCTCCGGGTGGGGCAGCGTCTTTGAAGAGAAAACCGGAGACAACGTCCGCAACCCAAACTACATGGCTTCTCCCTACGTTCCCCTGGACACTTGGATCTATCCCGCGCTGCAGCGTCTCATCGCTTTGGGCTATCTCCAATCGGGAGTTCTTGGGATTCGACCGTGGACTCGAATGGCCTGCGCCCGGCTGCTTGAAGACGCCGCGGAAAAGTTTTCCGACGATGGAGTCGAAGAGGGGGAACCGGGGCGGATTTACGCCGCCTTAGCCGGTGAATTCCGACCAGAAATCGTGAAGCTGGACGGGGCCGCGAATGTCAGCGCTCGCGTGCAGTCGGTTTATACCCGGACGATGGGAATTTCCGGGAAGCCGCTCCGCGACGGGTATCACTTCGGCGAAACTGTCATTAACGATTACGGACGCCCTTACTGGACTGGCTTCAATGAGATTACGGGATTGATTGCCGATGCCGAGGCGGGGCCCGTCTCGGTCTTCTTTCGTGGAGAGTACCAGCACGCGCCGGCCATGCCGTCGGAATCGCCGCAGACCCTGGCGGCCACGGCGGCGGCCGATCTCACTCCACCTCTTGCCAATGGCACCGCAACCGCGAACCAGTTCGAACTGCTCGACAGCATCGCCTCGCTCAACCTCAACAACGCCCAGATTTCGGTTGGGACTCAGAGTGCGTGGCTGGGCCCCGGCGAATCCGGGTCGCTGCTGATGAGTGACAATGCCGCCCCGTTTCCGATGGTGAAGATTGAAGATGTTGCGCCCCGCGAGATTCCGGGAATCTCAAGCATCCTCGGACCCATTCGCACCGAATTTTTCGTGGGACAGCTTTCCGGCCATCATTGGGAATCCTGTATCGTGCCCACCTGCCAGACCTATCCCGGCTACCCCGCGGTGGTGGGCCCAACGATTTCGCCGCAGCCGTTTATTCATGGGGAAAAGATCAGCTTTCAACCCACTCCCAATTTTGAATTCGGCATGGGGATCACGGCCATGTTCGGCGGACCGGGCTTGCCCGTCACCTTCGGCAATTTCTTTCGAACCCTCTACGCTCATTCATCGACCGCCGCCAACAACCCGGGCAAGCGCATCTCGGCGGCAGACCTCACCTATCGAATACCAGGTCTAAGGAACTGGCTCACGTTTTACATGGATTCTCTGGTGGTCGACGAGATTTCTCCCATCGGCTCCACTCGCGCCACCGTCAACCCTGGCATCTACCTGCCACAGATACCGAAAATTCCCAAGCTCGAGTTTCGGGCGGAGGGCATCAACGAACCTCGAGCCAATACGTTTCTTCCCGGCTTCGTTTATGTGGACTATCGCCGCTTTCTTTCCGGGTATACGAATGACGGAAACTTGCTGGCGAGTTGGGCGGGGCGCGCGGGACGAGGCGGACAAGGCTGGCTGACCTACTGGCTTTCTCCCCGCAATAAGCTTCAGCTCGGCTACCGCTTGCAGACCGTGTCCACCGCTTTCATTGGGGGCGGGCGGCTGGCTGACTATTCAGCGCGCGGCGAATTCATGGTGGGGCGGGACCTCTCGATTTCGGGCTTCCTGCAATACGAACCGTGGTGGTTCCCCGTTCTATCCCCAACCCGACAGTCCAACGTTACAGCCTCGGTCCAGTTCACGTTCTATCCTCACAGGCGGATGGAAAAGTAATCTTCCGAAAACCAACGCATCCTCATGAATACTAGACGCCACATATCCGCTCGAAGGGGACGGCAATGAAGCAGGCACTGATCGCTCCGATTGCCCAGAAACCTTCCGAGGTCGATGAGGCCGCAACCAATTACCTAGAGGAAGAACCCACGAGGCTGGAGCACGAGTTCGCCCTCGGCTGGGCCTGGCTGCTCTGGGAGCGGCGGCAATTTCTCTGGCGGGTTGCGGCTTTCGGTCTTGTCCTGTCAACGATGGTCGCCTTTGTCATTCCCAAGCGCTATGACTCCACCACTCGTCTGATGCCCCCCGACACCCAGTCCTCTTCCGGGATGGCCATGATGGCCGCTTTGGCAGGGAAAGGAGGCGCCGGGCTCGGCTCTTTGGCTGGCGATCTGCTGGGCATGAAGACTTCCGGCGATCTTTTCATTGACATCCTGCACAGCCGGACGGTGGAGGACCGTCTCATCGAGCGCTTCGATCTGCGCCGGGTCTATTGGGACAAGTATTGGCAGGATGCTCGCCAGGATCTGGCCAAGAACACCGGCATCTCCGAGGACCGCAAGAGCGGCGTTCTGACTATCACGGTCAGGGATCGCAGTCCCCAGCGCGCGCAGCAGATAGCGCGTGCTTATGTCGAGGAATTGGACCGGCTGGTCGCCGAGGTCACTACCTCCTCGGCGCGGCGCGAGCGCATTTTCATCGAGCAGAGGCTGGTCGCAGTCAAGCAAGACCTGGACAACGCTTCCCGCGAGTTCAGCGAATATGCCAGCCAGAACACAGCCATCGATATCGCCGCCCAGGGCAAGGCGGCGGTGGAGGCGGCAGCCCGGCTCGAAGGCGAACTGATCGCGGCCCAGTCCGAACTCGAAGGCTTGGAGCAGATCTACACCAAGGGCAACGTGCGGGTTCGCTCCCTGCAAGCCCGGGTTGACGAACTGCGCAGCCAGCTGCACAAGATCGGGGGCGACACGGCGGGTCCCCCCGCCGGCAAGCCCAGCTCAGTGCAGGAGTTTCCCTCCATTCGCCAGCTGCCGCTGCTGGGCGTGAGGTGGGCGGATCTCTACCGCGAAGCCAAGATCCAGGAGACGGTATATGAGCTTCTGACCCAGCAGTACGAGATGGCGAAGATCGAGGAAGCCAAGGAGATCCCGGTAGTCAAGGTGCTCGACCCGGCGGACGTGCCGGAGAAGAAATCGTTTCCTCCGCGGTTGCCAATCATCGCCTTGGGCGCTGTTTTCTCGTTTGCTCTGGGAGCGCTTCTGTTGGTGGGATCGCGGGTCTGGGGATCCATCGATCCGCGTTCCCCTCAAAAACAACTCCTGACTGAAATTTGGCTTCACGCGAAGGCGCGAATCCGCTCCGTCCGTTCGCCGGAGTTCGAGCCCATGAACTCGACGGAAAATACGAACGGCACGCCACGATTTTAGATTGTCCATGGCCGCCGAACACAAACCGTCATTCCCACGATACGGTCGTACAACCCTTAGACCCGCTTGAGAATGCAGATGCACAGCACAACCGCAAGCCGCCAGCTCTTTGAGGAAGGCGGCCTGGCGCTCCCGATTGCAGCGGCAGGTTCGCTGCTGGCAGCATCGCTGTTGTATACCCCCCTGCCCCTCATACTTCTGCTGGGGCTGCCGTTGTGTTTTTATTTCTCGGCGCGTCCGTTCGAACTGCTGGCGTTTACGGCGTTCATGATTCCGTTCAACTTTGTTTTTGTCCTTTGGGGAATCCCGGTTGCGGCGGAACTATTGAAGGTGTTGATTTGGGGGCCCTTGGTCCTTCAGTTGACTGCAAAGAAAAAATTTGCGGTCAGCCGATATCACCTGCCCTTGCTCGTGGTCTTTGCCCTTCTGCTCTATTCGTGCGTGGTTGCCAGCAATCTTCCATTCGTCCTGAAGGAGTCGGTACGAATGGGATCGAGCGTTGCCCTTTGCTACGTTGCCGTGAATCTGATCGACACCAGGCAGAAGCTATTTGTGGTCCTGAAGAGCATCGGCATCGCCAGCTTCGTGGTGGCAATGTATAGCTTGTACCAATTCGCCATTCAGGACTTTGGCGCGCTGTTCTGGCTGGTCAACCCTCGAATTGCCACAGCCCTTTCCCCGACCCGGGACTTGGTCTCCGAATGGCGCAACCGTGTGCCCTCGTTCCTGAGCAACGAAATGGAGGCGGGAGAATACTTTAACTATTGCATACCGCTTGTCGGAGCTCTATTTCTCAGCGTCAAAGATCGGGGCGGCAGAATCTTCTGGGCTTCCACGGTTGTCCTGCTGTTTCTAGGCCTACTGCTGACGTTCACTTTCGGTGCCTGGACGGCGTTCGCGGTCGCGGTGCTGTTCATGGGGTGGAAATTCCGCGACAGGTTGCCCATACGAGACATTCTCGTCACGCTGTGCCTCCTCATCTCGGCTGGCGGAGCGTTTATTGCAGCGAACCTTGAAATGATGACAGGCAGGATTGCCCAAATTGCCTTCGATGCTTTCACGCGCTGGGACTTCTGGACGCTCGCCTGGGCGGAGTTTGGAGCTCATCCTGTCTTCGGTGGCGGTTTGGGCTCGTTTGGGCCAATGGCAGCGGCGAGCAAGTTCGAATGGCTCGAGCGCATCTCGCCGGACTGGTCGAGCACAACGAGTCCCCATAACGCATATATGTACATTCTGTCTCAATTTGGCATCGTTGGGTTCGTATGCATATTCGGTACATTGGCCCACGCAATCCGCTCCATGTTGAGAATTGGAAGGCAGGCGAGTAACGAATTCCGCTGGGTGGCGCTGGGCTTGGGCGCATCTCTGGCGACCGCCATGGTCGGCAGCTTCACCGATGACACGACCCTATTCGGCCCCCACTGCAGTTCGTTGATCTGGTTAGTGGTTGGTCTTACCGAGGTGGTCGCCAGGCTCTCCGCAGGAGTTCAGTCTGCCGCCCTGAACCGCAGTGCGATGCCATGAGTTTCAAACACGTTGGTTTTCAGGGCTCCGGCCTGCTTGCGAAACGAGGCTTTCTGGCGCTGAGCTTTCTCGCGATTGCCCGCACGATGGGGCCGGCAGCCTTCGGCGACTTCACCTACGTGTGCACGTGGCTCTTTATTTTCGGTCTGGTTTTGGGTTTAGGGCTGGCGCCGGTGACTACACGCGAGATCGCCCGCGATCCGCAAATGGCGCATACGATATTAAGGTTCGGCCTGCTGATTCGAATCGTTTTATCCATTCTTGGAATCGTGTTGCTAAATATTCTATTTGACTGGACCCCCATAGGCAGGCCAGGAATTCGGGGTTATGCCTTCCTGGCGTCGCTCTGCCTGCCGCCGTTGGCGTTTTCCGATCAAATCTCAGCCTATGCGCTTGGTTTTGACGCTCATCACCGATTCGCCATCGTCAATGTCACCCTATGGGGATGTTACCTAGGCTCGACCGTGCTTGCCCTCGTTTTGGGCAGGAGCTTGATATGGGTTTTTGCGTCTCAGCTTATGGCGGTTTGGATCGCGGCGCTTATTTGTGGATTCTGGTTCCGCCGCGCCTTATCGCGCACCGTGAGCATTTCTGAAGGCTGGGATACCTCGGTCTTCTTGCTGCGGGAGGCAATTCCACTCGCCATCACCAGCGTTCTTGGAATACTGTCTTTCCGGATTGGAGCCTTCCTGTTGTATCGTTTCGCGGGCCCCATGGAAACGGGACTCTATACGTCGGCTCTGCAAGTGGTGGAAGGTTTGCAACTCATCGCCATGGCGGTAACGGGGGCTAAGTTCCCCGCGCTATGTCGCGCCGCTAACGACAGGAAAAGAACGAATGATGTCGTGGAGAAGCTGTTTCTTGTCCTCGCCTTCCTCGGTCTCTATGTTGCGGCCACGGTTTGCGTGATCGGCAACCGGTTGATGGCCCTTGTCTTTGGGCAGTCATTCAGCCCGGCAGGACATCTGCTTGCGATCTTGATCTGGACCTCGGTTCCCATGTTTCTGCACTACGGGCTTACCTATGTCCTGATCGCCGCAAATCGGCAACGCGTCTTCGTATTCGAAACGGTAGTCTATCTCGCGGTTGGGGCCACCGCGAGTGTGGCACTCATCCAAAGATATGGAGCGGTTGGCGCCGTCTACGCCGCTGTTTTGAGCGAATCCGCATTGCTGGTTATGCACCTGTTTTTTGTTGTCTCCAGAGTCAAGGTTGGGCGCATCCTCGCATGGGCCGTATTCCCCTTCCTTTTGGCAATCGTCGTCTTGTATTTCGGTACGACCTGGGAGCATGACATTAATGCCTCGTTGCCGAGCATATTGGTTTTTTGCACAGCCTCCCTGGGTTTATTTGGTGCGGGATACTGGCTTTATTGGCGCCTCTCCACGCAGATTCGGCCACCGATCGCCATTCCTGCGATCTAGAGTTGGTTCGTCGGACGGAAAGGACCGGATATGTCAACAGCGGTAGTTCTCGGGTCGTCGAGCGTTCCGGTTTCTCAACCGGCCGGGCATTGCTATCTTTGCGGCCGTGAAGGAGAGTCGCTGTACCGGAGCCTCAGCGATCGGCTTTGGACGGTGCCGGGAATCTGGAGCTTCAAGCGCTGCCCGGAGGCCCAATGCGGATTGGTGTGGCTCGATCCCTGTCCTGTGGCCGAGGACATCCCGCTCTTGTATGAAAACTACATAACGCACGACCATCCAACTCCCCGCCAGGAGCGCGAAGAGCGTTTGCGGATGAGGATTTTGGAAAGCAGCTGGGGCTTAAGACACTCGCCAAAACCTGACCTGCTGGGCCGGTTTTTATTCAAGATTAATTTCATTCGAGAATACGCCGCCGGCAGCATCCTCTGGATATCTCCCGAATGGAAAGGGAAGCTTCTCGATTTCGGCTGTGGCGGCTGCGGATTGCTAAAGCGAATGCGGAGTTTAGGGTGGGAAGTCTGTGGCGTGGAGCCCGATCCCAAGGCCCTCGCCGTGGCGCGACAGCAACTGGCCCTTGACGTGAGGTCCAATCTCAACGATTTCCCCGCGGCCGAATTCGATTTGATTACTTTGAGCCATGTGATCGAACATGTGCCCGATCCGGTGGCGACGCTTAAAGACTGTGCCAGTCGGCTGAGAAAAGGGGGACGTCTGATTGTGGCGACGCCCAACATAAAAAGCTGGGGGCATCGATATTTCGGGGAGAAATGGGTGGGCTTGGACCCTCCGAGGCATCTCATGCTCTTCTCACCGCGAAATCTGGCGCAGTGTGCCGAACGCGCCGGCCTGCGCATAGAAAATTTGCGGACGAGCTCTAGATCCGCCTCTTTTGTCTGGAGTTGGAGTCATTTAATCAGAAGACTCGGCGCCCTGCGCGGCGTGCCGGCTCACTCGCTAGAAAAAATCCGTAGCAAGCTGGCGGGTATAGTTTTTCAAGCGCTCGAGCACAGCCTTCTGGGCAAGGACGCGGGGGAAGAAATCGTGCTCCTCGCTCGGCGGGATTGATGGCACGCCCGCAGTGTTCTTCCTCGCCAATGACAGCGGGACTCATCGCGTGGGCCGCGCTCTGCTTGGTTCTCACAGGTTGCGGCGATCCGGAATATTTATCCAATTCGATCTTTCCGTTCCAGCCCGGCCAGTCCTGGGTCATGGCAAATGATAGCGGCGAATTGACCTTTTTCGAGACATTGTCGGTTCAGAATGTCGGCTGCGCAACTGGCGAAGAAGCTGATCTGCATATTACGAAACTTGACGCCGACACTTACTGGGATACTGGAGTCAGCGGCGCCGAGGTTCACTGGGTTATGCATCATGACGCAAACGGCCAGTGGAGGGCGGTGGCTTCCTTGATCCACTGGAGCAATCCAGAACCTGCCTCGGGCTTTGGGACGGATGTTAGCATCGACTATGTTCCGCAGAATCCCTGGGCGTACGTGGTGGTACCCGTCTGGCTAGGAACTGGCCAGCAACTGACGGAGACCGGTTACGCGCAATGGTATGAGGACAGCACCCAGCAAACGCCGGCTTGTTTAATAGGCGCCCAAAAAGTACCTTTGTTCCGCTGGACATCGAAACTCTACGTGGAAACGGTCGACACCCCGGCTTACTCCGGCCTCGCGGTCGTAAATGAAGAGTTCGAGGGATGCGCCTCGGCGGCGCAGGAGACTCCCGACTCCGTGGCCTGTGCGCACGAGAAGTGGTACTTCGCCCCCAGGATTGGATTGGTGGAGATCAATTCCATTTGGCAGAATGTCGTGATCCGGAGGCTGGCAAATTAGACGGCCTCTCCCACCCTGTCGCCGAGTTTCAATGCTCAATGAAGATCCTCCATCTAGCCGGCTTGGCGTGGGAGCCGAGCGGACGGTCGAAAGGCGCCTGCTACTTGCCATGGCACACTGGACTCAATACGCGCTGCTCTCAGGACCATCCGTCAGAGGCCAGTCAGAAGTCCCTTCCGGGTCCGCAGATATTTCACACGGCGCCGCATTGGTGCCCTGTCCGGTGTGCCGCTCCCGGCGTTTCCGCGAGAGATACGGTCCGATAAGGCAATGTTGCGACTGCGGTCTCGGCATGGTAAATCCGTTGGGTGAATTTCGGGGTGAGCACGAAACCGAGGAGTACTTTCTTCGCGATTATCTGCCGCTGCACCTGGCCAGTCGCGAATGTTCGCTGGCGGAACGAAGAGCCCACATTGCCACCGTTTTGCGCTATTTCGAATTACCCTCTGCCCCCAAGCATCTGGATGTCGGCTGCGCCCTCGGTTTCATGCTCGAAGAAGCCAAGGCGGCCGGGTGGAATCCGGCGGGGGTGGAGACCTCGGAATTCGCCGCCTATTACGCTGCGCAACACACCGGATGCCCAGTTTATGCCGGGACCCTCCAGAAAGCGGCGCTGCCCCCGGAGTCTTTCGATGTCGTAACCCTGATGGACGTGATCGAACACGTGCCGGAACCGTTGGAGCTGATCGCGGAGGTTTATAGAATCCTGCGCCCCGGAGGGGTTTTGCTGATCGTAACCCCGAACTTTGGCAGTCTTTTCGTGAGGCTCTATGGGCGCAACGCCTACGGAATTTGGCCGGACCAGCACATCGTTTATTTTCAGCCCTCGACCATGGCGCGGCTCTTGCGGAGCGTGGGATTCGGCGAAGTGCTTGCCGGCAGCAAGGACTTTTACGCCGACAATCTGCGGCGGCTGCTGCGCCGCAATCCCGCGCAGTCGGCGGAGATCAAGAATGCATTCGGAAAACAACCCGCGTTAGGAAAGGTGCGGAAGATGATCAACCGAATCTTGATGCATACGTCCCTGGGCGACAAACTTCTTGCCTTGGCGCAAAAGTGATTCTCCCGCTTCCAGGGGGAGTTGTGTTCTCGTGGGAAAGACGGCTTGACCAGCTTTGGATGTGTTTCGAACCCTGACTTTTCTTCTCCCGCGTCTGCTTGGAAAAAAGCTGCTTGGAAAAAGAGAAAGAGAAAGATAGTGGGGATTCTGCCGCAAGTTTCCGTGCTTTGATTCTCCGTGCCTGGATGAAGATCCTCTACCTCGCCGGCTTCGCCTGGGAACCCAAGGGTACGGTACGTTCCCGCGCCTTCCCTCTCGCGGTGGAGATGGTTCGGCGGGGCCACGAAGTCACGCTGCTCATCGCGCCCTACGACAATCTCGTCCACTCGGGGCGGCGGTTTGTTTCCGAGGGAGTGCAGGTGATCAACTTGGAGATTTCCGGGCGCGGTGCGCTGGTTCTGGCCCGGCTCCCCCGGCAATTTCTGGATCTGATCGACCGTATCGCACCGGACCTGGTCCATGTATTCAAGCCCAAAGGCCTGGCAGGCATTACCGCGATGGCTTTGCTCGACCGAGGTTACCGTGCGCTGGTGGTTGATTGCGACGATTGGGAAGGCTGGGGGGGATGGAATGAAGTCAGCCGCTATCCTTGGGTCCTGAAAGAGTTTATCGATCTGCAAGAGCGGTGGCTGGTTTGCAATGTACCGGTGGTCACGGCAGCCAGCCGGGTGCTTACGCATCGCGCCCGCGACTTGGGGAAAGTGCCGGACCGAGTCTTCTATGTCCCCAACGGAATTTCCCGAGAGCAGGCGGATTCGGTTTCGAGCCGGACGAGGAACATGCCGCCGGACCGCAAGCGGGCTCTGGGTCTTTCGGAGCGCCCGCTCATCCTCTACGCCGGTCACTTCGACACGGTGGATGACGTGCCATTTTTCTGCCGGGCCGCCGCTCCGGCCGCGTTGCGCCATGGAGCGACGATCGCGCTGCTCGGAGACGGACCCGGGTTGGGAGCAGCCCAGCGATTCTTTTCCTCGTTCCAGGACTTGCAGGTAAGGTGCCTGGGGCAGCTTCCGTATGCGGAATACGCTCAGTTCGTTGCAGCTTGCGACGTGGCGACGTTTCCCTACCCCGACCATCCCGTGTATCGGGCCAAATGCTCGGCACGAATCATCGATTACATGGCGTTCGGCAAGCCCATTCTCACCACCGCGGTGGGACAGAACATGGAATACCTGGTCGACGGCGAGAGCGGGATTTTAACCGCCGCCGGCGACGAGAAGGCATACGGGGCGGGTCTGGATGGGCTGCTGCGGGACGGCGATCTGCGTACCCGCCTGGGAGAAAATGCACGGCGCCGCCTGCTGGACAACTTCCTCTGGAGCGGGCGGGCAGCCGACGAGTGCGAGAAAGCATACACGCTCGCTGCAAGTCTTTGCTGAGCCCGTTGCGGATCCTTCTCGATCGACCTGAGGAACGACATTCCTGATGAAAATTCTATTTCTCGTTGCCCATCCAGTTGAGGACGCCAGTGTGCGCTACCGGGTGCACCAGTTCCTGCCTTATCTCGAGCGCGAGGGGCATGCTTGCACGGTTTGGTCGTTTGCGACGGAACGGTTGTTCCGCCTGTTGCGGTCGAAAGGCCGCGTGTTCACAAAAGGGCTCGAGACCTTGCGCTGCTCGCTACGTCGTGTCATACGACTGGCGGATCTTTCCCGTTTCGACTTGGTCATCATCCACCGGGAAGCGTTCCCTTTTCTGACGCCCGTGATGGAGAACTGGGTGCTGCGCCGCCATCCCAAGGTCATCTTCAGCTTCGATGACGCGATCTACGCCGGCCATGACGATGTTTCTACCCTAAATCACCCAATCCTTTATCGTCTGAAGTATGGCAAGGGGGTGGATGAAGTATTGCGCGGCAGCCGGCACGTGATCGCCGGGAACCGGATCCTGGCAGACTACGCGCGTCGATTCAACTCTCGCGTGAGTATCGTGCCCACCGTCGTGGACTGTGTCCAGTACCCTTGCAAGCCGGCGCGAGCCCAGGGAAATTGGCCGCTAACTCTGGGGTGGGTGGGCAGCCGCACTACGGCTCCTTATCTTTCCGAGATCGAACCCGCGTTGCGGTCCTTGGCCCAGGCAAATCCCGGCAAAATCCGTTTTCGTTTCTTTGGCTGTCCCGAATACCGTCTGGATGTGCCTGACTTCGAGTCCTTGCCATTCCGGCTGGAAACTGAAGTCGCCGATCTCCAGTCCATCGATATCGGAATCATGCCGATGCCGGATACGGAGTGGACTCGCGGAAAATGCGCTTTTAAGGCGATTCAGTACATGGCCAGCGGTATTCCTGCTGTGGCTTCGCCGGTGGGAATCACGACAGACGTCATTCGGGACGGCGTCAACGGCTTATGGGCCAAGTCAGCCAATGATTGGTTTGGGGCGCTCAACCGGCTGGTGAACGACGAAAACCTGCGCCGTAAGCTCGCGATCAATGCACGCAAAACGATCGAAGAATCCTATTCGCTGCAAGTGTGGGGACCGCGGTTGGTCTCGTTGCTGGATGGCCTCGCCGGTATCCCAGCTCGGCTTGACTGGATCCCCACAGCCGAGCAGGATTACCAATCAGAAGCCTCTCAGGGCTTGTGCAAGAACATCTAGACGGTATTCCTAAACCACTTCTGCTTCCGCATCTTCTGGAGAGACTGTCCATGGAAAATCTGCACTGGGCGCCGGCACAAAGTTGTTCTTTGCCGCCGATCCGCAGTTCGCAGGAGTACTTCGGCATGTACTCCGGCATGGTCGCGAACCTGCCTCATTGCGCGATCGAGCAGGCGATCGGCGAATTACTACGGGCCTACGAAGACGGCAGGAGCGTTTTCATCTTCGGCAACGGCGGGAGCGCGGCCCTGGCGTCGCACTTTGCCTGCGATCTGAGTAAGGGAACGGTAATCGAGAGCAACGGCGGCAGGCGCTTTCGCGTAATGGCTCTTACCGACAACGTGCCTTTAGTGACGGCGTGGGCAAACGATAGTTGCTACGAACGGATCTTCGCCGAACAACTCAAAAACTTCGTGGCTCCTGGCGATGTGGCTTTCGCCATCAGTGGCAGTGGTAATTCTCCAAACGTCTTGCAGGCGCTGGAAGTAGCCCGAGACGCCCGGGCCACCACCGTCGGCTTGACTGGATTTGAGGGCGGAAAGATGAAGAGCCTGTGTGAGGTTTGCGTGATTCTTCCGTCCGATAACATGCAAATCATCGAAGACTTCCAGCTCAGCGTGACCCACGCCATATTTTCCGTGATTCGTCGGCGGATTTCAGAAGCAGTCGAAGCCCAGCCCCTCGCATCTGGGGCCTCCGCCGACTGACGGCCCGCTGGTTGCACTTGTTCGATAATGTTCGATCGATAATGTTCGACCTCCCCTGACCTCAGATGCCTCACGAAGATGCCTAACGCAGATGCCTCATGAAGACATCCATTCCGCATCGGCGCTGATGCCGGCCACGCCCGCAACCCGGGCGCGGGAGCGGCAACCCTATGAGTGTTTCCTGAAGCGAGCTGTGGATTTGCTGGGCTCCAGTATTCTGCTCTGCCTGCTGTGTCCCGTCTTCCTGGCGGTGGCCCTGTTGGTCTGGATGAGCGAGGGGCCGCCGATCTTCTATCCCCGGCGGGTCGTCGGCTTCGGCGGTGAATTCAATGCCTATAAGTTTCGCACCATGCGGCGCAATGCCGACGCGATTCTAGCGGCCGATCCGGAACTGCGGAATGCCTTCACCCGGGACTTCAAGCTGAAGTCCGATCCGCGTGTGACCGGCGCCGGAGCCTGGCTGAGGAAGTACAGTCTGGATGAGCTGCCGCAGTTGGCGAACGTGCTGAAAGGTCAAATGAGTCTGGTCGGACCGCGCATGATTACCGCTGAGGAGCTCTCGAAATATGGTCCCTATCAAGAGTTGCTGCTCAGCGTAAAGCCCGGCCTCACGGGCTATTGGCAGATTCGCGGACGCCAGGAGGTCTCCTACGAGGAGCGGGTCCGCATGGATGTTCAATACATCACTCACTGGAGTCTCGGGCTGGATTTGACGATTCTACTTAAGACCCCATGGCGGGTCATTCGGGGCGAAGGAGCGTACTGACCGTGGCAAGAATCCTGGTGACGGGCGGTGCAGGTTATGTGGGCTCGGTGTGTTGTCTGCAGTTGTTGGAACGGGGACATCAAGTTACCGTGGTCGACGACCTTTCCACCGGCCATGCCGCGGCCGTGCCTCGAGGAGCAGTTTTCCACCAGTTAGATAGCGGCGACCGGGCCGCGATGGCGACGGTGCTCGCGGCCGATCATTTCGATGCGGTTTTTCATTTCGCAGCCAAGGCACTCATCCCGGAATCTGTCGCCAATCCAGGCCTGTTCTTCGACTCCAATGTCGCCTCCGGCATCGCCTTGCTGGAGGCGATTCGGGCGGCGGGAATTCGCAGGTTTGTGTTCTCTTCCTCCGCGGCGGTGTATGGGAATCCGCAGGCGACCCCCATCGAGGAAGACCATCCCAAAGCACCCGTAAACGCTTATGGTGAAACCAAGCTCATGCTGGAGCGCACGCTCTCCTGGTACGCGACGGCATACGGCTGGACCGTGGTGGCCTTTCGCTATTTCAACGCATGCGGGGCCACGGCGGCGATTGGCGAAGACCATTGCCCGGAGACCCATATCATCCCCTTGCTGTTGGAAACGGCTGCGGGCGAACGAGACTTCTTCGAAATCTACGGCCATGACTATCCCACACCGGACGGCACCTGTTTGCGTGATTATGTTCATGTCCGGGACATCGCGGAGGCGCATCTGCTGGCTCTCCAGGTGCAGGACCGCCCTGGCTTCTCTGCCTACAACATCGGAACCGGCACCAGCTACTCGGTCCGGCAAGTCTGCAGCGTGGTGGAGCGGCAACTCGATCGAAAGGTGCCGGTGAAGGATAGCGATCGCCGCCCCGGAGACCCGGCTATCCTTTGCGCCAGCCCGCAACGTCTCACGCGCGACCTAGGTTGGCGGCCGCGTTTTTCCGATCTGCCAACCATCGTTCGTAGCGCCTGGGAGTGGAAGCAAAACTATCCGCGAGGCTATGGGGCGCTGGAAGCCGAGTCCTCCGTCCTCTCGCGATCCTAATCGTTGGCTGGACCTCTTCTTTATTCGTTCTTTATTCAGGAGCAGGAGCAAGGAAGGTGAAGACGCAGAGGTTACGATATCTGATTCTTGGCGCCGACCTCATTTGGGCCGTGGTTGCCCTGGGCCTGGCTTGCTTGTTGCGTTACGGCGCAGGAGCGCGGGATCTGGAACAAAGCTCGATTGAGGTTTTTGTGCCCCTGCTTTTGCTGGCGCTGTTCCTGTGGAGCGCGCTGTCCTGGCGGCTTCGGCTGGATGGGTTCCGCGGAGGGTGGCGGGTTCCGGCGGTGCTTTCGCAGTTGTTTCCCGCTGTCTTAGGCCTGATGGCAATGCTGTTCGCGGGCGGCTATGCTGCCCAAGTCTATATTTCACGGCTCGTCCTCGGTTATTTCGGAGTCCTTTTGTTCCTGGGATTTGTCGTGATTCGTTTCACGCTGCGATGGCTTCTCATCTCGCGGCGCCGGGTTGGCGCCGTGCGCCGGACGGTCATCGTCGGCGATGGACCTCTGGCGCGGGAAATGGCCGCCACCATAGACCGTCACCCGGAGTGGCTGTACCAGATTGTGGGATTTCTGTTCCCCGCCGAGAGTACGTGTGACCCCTCATCGGCTGAGTGTGGTTCTGCTACCGTTAGCCTGCAGACGTTGGGCATTGTGGATCTTCTGCAATCCCACCAGGTAGACGAGATTATCCTCACCGTTCCGGAGCCCGGCTTGCCTGAGATTTTGGATGTGGCGGCTACGTGCCGGACGGCGGGACTCGCCGTCAGCCTGGTTCCGCAACCTTACACTCTCTACCTCTCCAAGCCGGAGCTGCTCGACCTGGACGGGCTGCCGTTACTCCAGTGGGAAGGGATCGCGGCGGCCAATCCGCAATGGAAGCGAGCTCTGGACGTGGCTTTAACCGCCTGCCTGCTGCCTCTGGCCATAGCCGCCATCGCACCCGCGGCGCTGGTATTGAAGGTTCGCAAAGGGAAGGCCATCCGACGCGAACTCCGTTGCGGTCAACGGGGCAAGACGTTCTGGATGTATCGCCTGAACTCCGACCGCCATGCCACTGAACTGCCCACTTACGAATTTCTCATGCAACGCTCCAGCCTCACTGAGTTACCGCAATTGTTTAACGTTATGCGCGGGGAGATGAGCCTGGTCGGACCCAGGCCGGAAGGACCGGAACGTACGCGCCACTATAGCGACTGGCATCAGCAAAGGCTCAGCGTGAAACCAGGGATGACCGGACTGGCCCAAGTTCACGGCCTGCGCGATCAGAATTCTTCGGAAGACAAAACCCGATACGATCTGCAGTACATTTTGCATCGATCCCCGTTCCAGGATATTTCGTTACTTCTGCAGACCTTGTCGACCATCGCGCCGCGACTGTTCCAGTGGCGGCGAGGGCAGGCGTGCGCCCCGCACGTCGCGGTAGAGAGGCGCGTAGACGCCGTATTCCAGGAGACTTTGTCCAGTGCTCATAGTTCGCAGTCCAGTTCGGATTAGCTTTGGCGGCGGGGGAACCGACCTGCCACCCTATTATGAACGGTTTGGCGGCGCCGTACTGAGCGCCGCCATCAACAAGTATTTCTACACCATTCTGGGTAAACGGTCCGACGGTCGGGTTCAAGTAATCTCCTCTGACCTTCGGGTCTGCGAGACCTGGCACGACATCGCCAACATGAGCCTGCAGGGCAGTGCGTTGGAAATTCCGCTCGCCGTACTCAAGGAGATGGACTGCGGGATCTCGGTCGACCTTTTTCTTGCGTCCGAGATTCCCCCCGGAACCGGGTTAGGATCTTCGGCGAGCGTCTGCGTCAATATTCTCAAGACGCTAACCACCTACCTCGGGCGTCCCCTCTCGAAATACGACCTGGCCGAGCGGGCCTTCTTTGTCGCCCGCCATATTCTTGGAAAGCATGTCGGGAAGCAGGACGAATACGCCGCCGTCTTCGGCGGCCTGAACTACATCTCGTTCCATCCCGAAGGGACCACGCTGGTCGAGCCGGTAGAACTGGATCCCGCCGTTTTACGCGAATTTCAATCGAATCTCATGTTGTTTTTCACCGGCGCTGCGCATCATTCCTGGACTATTTTGCAGGAGCAGGAAGCATCCACGCGCAACCGCAACGGCACTACGGTCGAGGCTTTGCACGAAGTGAAGGCGCTGGGTTCGCGGATGCGCACCAGCCTCGAACGAGGAGAATTGCATCAATTTGGAGAGCTGTTGCACGAAGGCTGGCAGGCTAAGTGCCGGATTTCTAACAAGATCTCCACCCCTCGCATCGATAAACTGTATTCCCTTGGACTTCAGTGTGGTGCTCTCGGAGGGAAAATCACGGGTGCCGGCGGCGGAGGATTTCTGCTGTTCTATTGTGAGGCGGCCCACCAAGCCGCCGTTCGGGAGGCCATGCACAAGGAGGGCGTTCATGAGATGGCGTTCGGCTTTGACACACAGGGAGCGCAGGCGATTGTGAACGATCCCTTTATCGACGGCGACGAACGGGGTGGATCCCGCTGGGTATTCGTGCCCAAGGCCTCCGCGATAGCGAGCGGCTCGGACTAGCTCCGCATTCCTTCGGAGGTATGCCCATGAAAGCGTTCCTGCTGGCGGCCGGACACGGCACTCGGCTGCGTCCCATTACCGATACCATTCCCAAGTGCCTGGTCCCCATCCAGGGTGTCCCGATTCTCGCCCTTTGGCTCCAGTGTTGTAAGCGTCTGGGGATCGACGAGGTCATGATTAACCTCCACGCCCATGCCGCACCGGTGCGCGAGTTCTTGCGGCAGAATGTGGCCGACACGCCCGTACGCATCGTGGAAGAAGCGGAGTTACTGGGCAGCGCGGGAACCTTGCGGGCGAACCGCGATTGGATCGGCTCGGATGATCTTTTCTGGGTGTTCTATGCGGACGTGCTCAACCGCGCCGATCTCGAAGGCATGTTGCGGTTACACCGGGATCGCCGGCCGGCAGCGACTCTCGGCGTCTACCAGGTTCCGGATCCCCGCCGCTGCGGCATTGTCACCACCAACGCAGATGGCGTGATCGAGGGCTTCGTGGAAAAGCCCTTCCACCCCAGCGGCGATTGGGCGTTCTCAGGCTTGATGATCGGCACTCCGGAAATGCTGGAGATTATCCCGCCAGACACCCCTGCCGACATTGGCTTCCATGTGCTGCCGCGGCTCACCGGCCGAATGATCGCCTTTCCGATACGCGACTACCTCATCGACATCGGCACGATGGAGAACTATCGGCGGGCGCAAACCACCTGGCCCGGATTTCCTGAGGCTTGATCTGACCATGTTGCGCGGCGTTGTGTTCGATATGGACGGAGTGATCATCGACAGCCACCCGGCCCATCGCCTGGCCTGGAAGGCTTTCTTAGAAAGCGTTGGTAGAGAAACCCGCGACGAAGAACTTGATTTTATCCTCGATGGCTACAAGCGCGCGGAGATCCTGGAGCACTTCCTGGGGAAACTGGCTCCGGAGCAGATTGCCGAATATGGAAACCGAAAGGACGAGTTGCTGCAAAAGCGTAACGATACGGTTCAACCGATGCCCGGTGTCGTTGAATTCCTGGGTCATCTGTCGGAGGCAGGCATCCCTAGCGCCGTGGCGACGTCGGCCAGCCGGCGCCGTGCCCTTGGGACTCTCAAGGAAATGGGATTGGCATGCTGTTTCCATACGATTGTGACGGGCGACGATGTCCCTTCCGGAAAGCCTGATCCTGGCATCTACCGGCTGGCCGCGGAGCGCCTGCAGGAATCACCGGAGCGTCTGCTGGCGGTAGAGGATGCAGCTTCCGGCGTAAAGTCCGCCCGGGCCGCGGGCTTGCGGTGCCTGGGAGTGGCGGATGCGCGGCGAGCCCCCTTGCTCCAGGAGGCGGGTGCGGATCCCGTCATCCCGGATTTTCGGTCGTTCTCCTTCCGCCAACTGGAAATCTATTTCCACTGAGAGTTTGCCAGAACGGTGGCTGCACCCAACACGTTCACGTCGAGTTAGGCCGGGAATGCTCGATGAAGATCAAGGACGAAGGACAGAAATGCCGAGTGCCGCCGGCGTGGCTAAACGTTGAGACCTTCGTTGCGGCAGACCTCGACGATCGAAAGCCGGTCCGGGGCCCCAAGCTTGCGCAGCATGCGGTGCATGTGGTTCTTCACGGTTTGTTCGGAGAGGTTCAGCCGGTTAGCCATTTCCTTATTGGTGAGCCCCTGCTGGATCAAGCCTACTAACTGTTGCTCCCTGCGGCTGAGGCCGAGGCTGCTCTTGAGATGCAAGCTCGGAATGACGGGTTTATGCCGCGCCACCCACTGAAATAGCGCTAGGGAAAGCGCGGCTGGACACATCGCTTCGCCTGCGGCAACCGCGCGAATGGTGCGTGCGACCTCGATTGCCGAAGCGTCCTTGAGCACGAAACCTACGGCGCCCGCCTGCACCACTCGAAGAAAAACTGCCTCTTCGGCCTCCATTCCCACCATCACCACACTTATGGCAGGGTTCAGTTGATGCAGTTCGCGCACCAAACTGTGTTCCGCCAGAACAGGAGAGACCGAATCGAGCACTACCACGTTGGCTCGCGTCGCGACAATCTGCTCCAATATATCCGGGCCGTACGATCCCGCCCCAACCACCTGGATATCATTGCTTCTTCGCCAGAATGCGCAACAAGGCTTCGCGCAGCAGCCGATTCTCTGCCAGCAAGAAAACCGCGGCAACCGGTTCCGAAAATCCTGCAACTAGAGTTCCCATTTAATCAACAACCTCGCTTCGCCTCATCGTCTGCGCCATCCTCCAGTTCGACCCAGTGGCCCCCGCCATAGCGTTCGGTAAGCTCGAACGGAAGATCTCGAACTACATAGTCCGCCCCGCCTGAAACACCCCCCGCGCCAGTCGCTGTCTTTCATTTCACAACTCACTTTCAAACGCTAGCTGCCTCGAAACATGAGGTCAAGGAGAAAGCTTGTCTCGAAGCGCTGCGGTTCCCGCTGCGGGAAGGTCCCTTCTGGATTCCGAAAATGGTCTTCGAAACAGCCTAAAGTCGGGCCCCGCGAGCACACATTAAATGCGCGATCGTGATCCAGCGCAGATCAGATTGTTCAGCGATAGGAAGACGTCAGCAGCGGAGTCAGATGGGGGCCCCGGGCGGAGTCGAACCGCCGACCAACGGTTTAGGAAACCGCTGCTCTATCCAACTGAGCTACGGGGCCGTCGCAACGTAGCAGCCTCATTATCTCACGCTGGTTTCCTGAGGCTAGCACCGCGCAAGAGTCCTGATTTGGTGTTCCCGAGAGTACCTGAAGCGATGCAAGGGACACGTACTTTGAAGTTTTTGTACGGATTGTCAAATCGAATGTGCCCTCCATGGTTCAGATATCGGATACCCGTGGGTGACGCTCGTCGGAAAAGACTGTAGTGGACCTAGTCAAGGCACCTTTCATCATATGGTTCACAATCGAGTGAGACATCCGCACCCGGTTTGCCCGAGGCGCTGCAAATGATTTACTCTCGCCGCAGTCAATCATGAATCCAACTAACGCCAAGTCCAACCCTGCAACGAATGGTTTTTCGCATGCGATGCGCCGGGAAATCTACGAACAACCCCAGGCCATCGCGAAAACCGTGGAGCAGCACCTGAAGAACGACATCCTTTTCCCCGGCGAACTGCACGCCATTGAGAGCGCCCTGCTCACCTTCGAGAAGCTGATCATTGCCGCCAGCGGATCGAGCCGCCACGCGGGACTGGCCGGCGAAATCATGATCGAAGATCTCTCCGGCGTGGCCGTGGACGTGGAGTACGCCAGCGAATACTGCTATCGCTCGACGCACGCCGCGGTGGAGCCCATCGTGATGGTGGTCACGCAATCCGGCGAGACTGCGGACACGATTGCCGCGCAACGCGAGGCGTTGACCCGCGGCGTGAAGACCATCGCGGTTTCGAATGTCGCCGAGGCCACCATCCCTCGAGAAGCCAGTGCGGCGTTGATTACGGGAGCTGGCCCGGAACTCGCCGTGCCCGCAACCAAGAGCTTCACTACTCAGGTGACCGTTCTCTATCTGATGGCGTTGTTCCTGGCGCGCAAGCGAGGCCGCATGACCTCGGAGGTTACGCGCTCTTATCTGCAGCGGCTGTTGCAACTCCCCGATGCCATCGAAAAGAATCTTCGCGTTTGGGACGATCTCGCCGAACAATTCGCCGAGAAACAGTTTCAGGCGGAAAAGTTTTTGTATCTGGGACGAGGCGTGCATTACGCGATCGCGCGCGAAGGCGCTCTCAAGCTCAAGGAAACTTCCTATGCGCACGCCGAAGGATATCCCGCGGGAGAATTGAAACACGGACCGAACGCGCTGGTCGACGACAAACTTCCGGTTGTGGTGCTGGCGACGTGCGATCACCGCGATCCAGACTCAGTGTTGCGTTATCGCCGAACTCTGGATGTTATGAAGGAAGTTCGATCCCGGCATGGCCGCCTGGTGACGGTAGCGACGGAAGGCGATAAGGAGATCACCGGCATTGCCGACGATGTATTCTTTGTTCCCGCCGCTCCCGAACTGTTGCTGCCCATCGTCGAAGTGATCCCGCTGCAGCTATTCGCTTATCACGTCGCCACGAAGAAGGGATACAACGTGGACCACCCGCGCAATCTGGTAAAGGCGGTGGTCACCGAGTAAATTCAGGGCTTTTCACCACGGAGTCACAGAGACACAGAGAAAACAAGAACAAGAGAACCTAATAGCTTTTCTCTGTGTCGGAGCCTGCCCTGAGCGAAGCCGAAGGGTGCCTCTGTGGTGAAAAGAGCTTCGTTTCTTACTCTGACGGGGAACTCATGCCTAATGCCAATCCTTCTCCTATCGATCTGCAAGCCACTGCAAGAGAAATCATGCTGCAACACGGATTTGAGCCAGACTTCCCCCCCGCCGTCGAGCAGCAACTGGCAGCCCTGCGAACTCAGCCTCCGGCAATCGCGGCCGGACCGAATATCCGCGATCTGCGGAATCTTCTTTGGTCTTCCGTTGACAACGACACCTCCCGCGACCTGGATCAGATCGAAGTGGCGGAACAACTGTTCAACGGCGATTTTAAAATTCTGGTCGGCATTGCCGACGTTGACGCTTTCGTCCCCAAACAGACCGCGATCGATCAACATGCCGCCACGGAAACAACGACCGTGTATGCGGGAATCCGAATCTTCCCGATGCTGCCCGAAGAGCTTTCCACGGGGCTGACTTCCCTACTGGAAAATCAGGACCGATTGAGCGTGGTCATCGAATTTGTGGTCGACGGCGGCGGCCACGTGACTTCCAGCGACGTCTATCGCGCACTGGTTCGCAACCAGGCGCAACTGCAGTACAACTCAGTGGGAGCCTGGCTGGAAGGCACAGCAGCGGCCCCGGCCAAAGTGGACGCTTCCGCCGACCTGCAGGCCCAGCTACGATTGCAGGACGAAGTCGCGCAGAAGCTCAAGAATCATCGGCAGGAGAATGGAGCGCTCAGCCTTGAGACCGATGAGATTCTTCCGCTGCTGCGGAATGATCAGGTGGTCGACGTGGTGCAGCAGCAGAAAAACCACGCAACGGAATTGATTGAAGATTTCATGATCGCGGCCAACGGTGTGGTGGCGCGCCTGCTGGAAAGCGTCTCATCTTTGCGCCGCATCGTGAAGCAGCCCGAGCGCTGGGATCGCATCGTTCAACTTGCGGCGCTGCACGGCGGGAAACTTCCCGCAACTCCGGATTCCAAGGCGCTCAACGATTTTCTGGTGAAGCGCAAGGCGGCCGATCCCGATCATTTTGCCGACGTTTCGCTCGCCGTCATCAAATTGATTGGCCCGGGAGAATACGTTCTGGAGCGGCCCGGCGATCCCTCGCCCGGACACTTCGGCCTCGCGGTGCAGGATTACACTCACTCCACCGCTCCCAACCGCCGCTTTCCTGACATCGTGACCCAGAGGCTGGTCAAGGCCAAGCTCGCGGGACAGCCCAATCCTTACTCGGATGACGAACTCACAGCGGTTGCCGCCAACTGCACCCAGAAAGAAGACGCGGCGCGAAAGGTGGAGCGGGAAATGTCCAAGCGGCTGGCCGCCGTCGCGATGCAGCACCACATCGGCGCCATCTTCGATGCAATCGTCACCGGCGTAACTCCTCGCGGAACCTTCGTCCGCGTGCTGCAACCTCACATTGAGGGATTATTGGCACAAGGGGCGCAAGGAACCGATGTGGGAGACAAACTCCGCGTCAAACTGATTCGCACCGACGTGCAACGTGGCTACATCGACTTCGCCCGCGCCTAGCTGTTCCAGTGGTCGCCATTTCCACCCTCTGCGGTCATCACGCAAGCCAATACCCGCCAGGAACCCTGCACGCTATCCTTGCTCAAGCGGTTTGTGCGGAGAAAAGGCGGGGCTCTATTTGCTGGAATGGCGCAAACTCGTTTGCGGCGTGATGATCGTCATTGTGCCCGCCTCGCTCGTGGCGCAGGGCACTGACCGGGCCATGCTCCATAGCGATGGAGGAACCTGGCTGAATGGCAGCCCCGCGCCTGAATCTTCCGCGATTTTTCCGGACGCCCTCATACAAACTCCGAAGGATCACAGCGCCAAAATCGACGCGGAAGGCTCGACCGTCACCGTGCAACCCGACACCATTGTGCAATTCGAGGGCGACGAACTCGTCCTCGACCATGGCAGCCTGCAACTGACCACGACGCGCGGAATGAGGGTACGGGTGAACTGCCTCACCGTGATACCCATAACGCAAGAGTGGACCCAGTACGACGTGACCGACGTCGATGGCAGAGTGAAAGTGGTCGCTTACAAGAACGACGTCAAGATCCACTACCACGGTGCGGTCGCCCGAAGGTCAAAGCAGGCGGCATCCTCGGACGTCATCGTGCGGGAGGGTGAGCGGGCCACTCGAGACGAACGATGTGGGGCGGCGATTAAGCCGACAGCGGGAATAGACGCGAATGGAGCAATCCTAGACAGCCCCTGGGCCAAGGGCGCGGGAATCGTCGCGGTCGGAGTCCTCACCTGCTGGGCGCTATGCCGCGGGGACGATCCCATTAGCCCGGCGAAACCCTAAACTCGTCAAGACCGCCGGACTCCCTCTACTTACCGCTTCCCGTGCTGGTTTCGGCGTCAACCGGCGGAAGACGTGCCCGCAGACGGCGTCCCGCCCGCAACAGATATAGCATGTAGAAAACGATTCCGAGATTTCCCAGGAACACCACGATACGAAGCATCGTGATGCCACGCATAAGCCCGCGTATCTCGAGTGGGAGAAGCAGGGTTCCGGACACGAACGCAACCCATTCCGCCCACGTACGTTGCTTCCACAAGCCGTATGCCTCGGCAAAGCGCAAAGCGGAATAGGCGAATGCGAATTGGGCGGCCGTCCACAGGCTGGCATCGGTCAGGCGGTCGGCAAAATCAAGGAAAAGCTGCGCCGGGTGCCGGTCGGTGTTGATGTGCAACAGCGCCAGCAAGCTTTCGGCAATCACCCAGGCGTCCTTGTGTACGAGCAAAAGGGCGCTCAAGCCGATCAGCAAAACCAAAATGCCTTTGGCGAATTCGAGAGTGGCAACCAGCCGCAGCAACCGTCTCCGGGCGGCATCACAGTCGAGTTTCGTTACAGACGGGAGCATGCAGCGGCGCGGGAAAACCTCAGAGTACCACGGCTATTGAGATCGCCCACTCGTTTTTCTGCTTTCGTTCCGTCCTTACGTCCGTAACTAGTGAGGATTCCTATCTGATGGCAAGATCATGGAATGGCAAGGAGTGTCACCGTGAAGTACCTCGTAAGACTTGTGGCTTTTTCGGCACTGGCCGCCGTCGCAGTGTGGGCCTCACCCTCCGACACCTCAGCCCCTCCGCAAACCGCCCGCCAGGCGCTGATGGAGATGTTCTTCAGCAAGACTCCGGGAACGTTCGTGAAGCACTTACCGGCAGCTACCCTTAGCGCACTGGCCAAGTCAGGCGCAGTGGCGAAGTTGGAGCAATACTCGCTGCTGGCTGGGCAATTGCAGACCAAGGGAACGACTTTCCAAACCTTTGAAACCGGATCCGTCATGCTGGCTGCTGACGATCCTCAAACCAACAAGAAATTTGAGATGACCGTCGAAAATGACTCCCTGCGGGGGGACGAGGACGACATCGAAGTGTCGTTTCAAACTTACAAAGATAAACAGCTCCAGCGGACTCCGTTCATGCCGCGCCTCACCTTCGCGATGAAAATGGAATCTGGTGTTTGGACGCTCAACGAGGTTCGCGTGACCGTGCGCCTGCCGCTGGCCGACCCGGATTTCCTAAAGAGTGTCACGGACGGGATGAAGTTACAAGCCGCAACTGCAGCAAGATCGACGTCGATATCGACTACGGTTACGCCGATGCAGTCCCCGACCTTGATATCGACGACCACCTTCGGCGGCGATGCGCAGGTACTGGAGGCGATGCGATCCATTCTCACGGCCGAAGCCACTTACAGCAACCTCTATCGCACGGTGGGCTACACCTGTACGCTTTCCGATCTCGATGGCTTCGGTGGTGGCGAGGTCAACGAGCACCAAGCCATGCTGATCGCCAGCGGTCTTGCCAGCGGGAGGAAGTACGGCTATGTATTCACGCTCTCGGGATGCACAGGAAGTCCCGCGATCGGCTTCCACCTTGTGGCCGCACCCGGAGGAAACAGTTTTGGGCGGCGCGCTTTCTGCTCGGACCAGTCAGCGGCGATCCGCTACTCGGCCGATGGCAACCCTGCCGCCTGTCTCGCCAGCGGCATTCCGGTGCAGTGACACGATTCGCAATTCGCCAGGCCACTCAAAGCGCCGCACCCGATTCTCAACCTTTTTGCGTGCGCACCGCGGCGCGGAGCTCATTCACGATTTCACGGGAGGCCTTAATCGCCGCCGCGTGCTGATTCACATTGAACGAGATGGCCCCCACGCGCGCATGACCGCCTCCGCCGTAGCGCTCACAAATCTTCGCCAGATTGACCGCGGGCTCCAGGGGAGCCCAGGGATTCGATCCCACCGAAACCTTCACGCGGAAGCTGCTCTTGCTCAGCCCCACGCTGTAGATCGATTCAGGATGCAGGTAGTAGGGAATGAACTTGTTGTAGCCTTCGAGATCTTGATCCGTGATGTCGAAAAAAATTGTACCGTCTTTGCACTCGGAGCGCTGCCGCAGGATCTCGATTGAGATTTCGTGGCGCCGCATCAGCGGCGGCAACAGAGGAGCCACAAACGGCTCTTCCAGAATGGCAGCCAGCGGCTTGACGGCCAGCAGTGGAATCAGGTTCGGAACAAATCCCTGATCCGGTGCGGATTCGATGACCATGGTCAACTTCATGGCGGGCTGTTGCATCTCCACCGCCGTCTTCGCATCCGCATACAGAGCGCCGTCGATAATGTCGGTCCAATGCACCAGGTCCGCCACGGGGCCGGGATCGAATCCAAAACGCTGCTGCGCAATCATCGCGATGAAACTGGTACACGACTTGAAGGCCGGATCATAAAACTTTCGATTGCTTTCGTCCCGTTCAAAGTGCGCGGCGTCGGCGGAGGAGAGAAATGCGCTCTCATGATGGTCGAACCACCAGGTGATCTTAGGCGAACTGGAATACTTGAAATCGACGATGGCATTCTCGTCACCATCGAAATGAGATTCGTCAAACAGCGCTCCCGCGCGATGGAGCAGGCCGGAAAAAACAAAGCTGGCGTCTTCGCGGATGCGCTCGCGGTAGAAGCGGGAGAAGAGCGCGGCGGAGGAAGCTCCGTCAAAGCACTTGTCGTGGTAGAAGACTCTGACTTTCAATCGATTCCCCAGTTGTCCAAAATTTCCGCCGACCCGCGAAGGCCACAACCGGGGCATTTCGAAGGACAGGGTAAAAGCTAATAGGATTGACAGCTTAGAGGAAGAAAGTCAAGGGCCAGGGCTCCGAATGGCTGCGGTGCCGAACCTATTTCCGACACTGGGCAGCCTGCCAACCGCAGCTAGCCTTGCTCCCACGCAGTCCGAGCAGTTTTCAGTTCCCACTAACACCCAAGGCCTAGCCCGCCTGCTGCATCGCCAGGTCGCCGATCACGGGCAGCTTGAACATTTGGCCCTGGTTCGCCTTCAGCAAAAGAATGATCCAGAGAATGAACGCGCCCAGCGCGACTAGCGCGTGCAAAGGACCAGTGAGGAAAATCAAGAACGGTACCACCGTCGCAATCGAAAGCGCGATCTGGATGGCAAACACCGCCACACAGAAGAAGATGCTCTGAAACGAGTGAAAGCGGACAAACCGGCTCTTGTTGTAGGGCTCGACCACAAGAAAGACGATGGCCGGGATGATGGTCACGTAAGCCAACATTCCCGCCACGTTGTCAGTTAGCCCCGTACCGGTGCTGACTGGAGCGACTGCGGGCCGGCCGCTGCAGGCCGCACACGTGGTTGCGCCGTCGGCAATCTGTGCGCCACACTGGTTGCAAAAAGCCATTGGAGTTTCCTCCGTTTCTTAGTTCAACATCTTAGATTTCACGCAGTCGCACCAGTTCCGTCGCGAGCGACGTTGCGGAAAGGTACCAGAAAGCGGAATCCGAAGCAAACGGCGATTCAGGGTAACGTTCCTGGGTCTTAGCTCGAAACCGTTTGCCGTTCCGCAAAATCGCCCACCAAAGGGAGCTTATACATCTCGCCCTGCAGGGCTTTTACGATGACCACAAGCCAAATTACAACCAGCGCCAGACTGACCAGCATGGAGACCAGCAGGAAGAACAAGCGACCGAGGAGCGGAATGAAAAACAGCAAGTAACCCGCGACCCGCAGCCCCGCCCCAATCACCACAGCCGACAGGCACAACCCCAGGCACTGGAAGGAATGAAAACGCACGAAGCGATTCTTGCTATAGGGTTCGACCAGGAGGAAAACGATCACTGGGACGACACAATAAGCCAGCGCCCCGGCCACCGTCTCAGGCAGCACTCCAACCTTTCCTTGAGCGCGCTCCGCCGGCCGCATGGCGTGCCCGCAACCCGGACAAAAGGCCGCAGTATCGGGCATGGACGCGGCACATTGAGGGCAGGAAATGGACATGAATGAGAGCAACCCGCTGCCGCGCACCTTATCAGAATGCAGTGCGGCAAGGCAAACCCCTGAATTTCTGTAAGCGTACCGTAACTATACAGGCGCGAAGTCCGCTATAATCTTCTACTTACTCATGGACTTCGATCAGCTTATTACTTTCCTCGAGGTGGCACGGCAACGCAGCTTCTCTCGCGCGGGAGAGAAAGTCTTCCGTTCCCAGTCGGCGGTCAGCGCGCAGATCCGCCAACTGGAGCAGGAATACGGCGACCGCCTTCTCGACCGCTCGGGCAAAACCGTCAAGCTCACTCCCGCCGGTCAAATCTTCTACGAATATGCTCTGCGCCTGAAGAGTCTGCGGGATGAGTCGTTGGTGGCCGTCGCGGACCATGGCCACACGCCGCGTGGCACACTCATGGTCGGCGCCAATGAAGCCACGTGCCTTTATGTTTTGCCTGAGGTGTTTGCCGAGTACTGCCACCGTTATCCTGATGTGCAGATCAGCATCTATCGAAACTTCACCTACAAGATCGTGGAGAAATTGGAGAACGGCTCGCTCGATGTGGGCATCCTCAGCCTGCCGGTGCAGTCTCCCAGCCTGAAGATCCAGCCCATCTTTCGCGACCGCCTGATGTTGATGGTGAGCCCCCAGAACCCGCTCGCCAAGTTGAAATCGGCGCCGGTCAGCGAACTCGTGAAGTACCCTCTGCTTCTGCCCAAGACCGGCCACACGCGCCGGCTGCTGGATAAACTTTTCCGCGAGTACCACACCGAACTCAAAGTCCGAATGGAGTTGCCCAGCATCGGGATGATCAAGAGCTTTGTCGCGGCCGATCTTGGCGTCTCCCTCATCAGCGCATCTTTTGCGCGCGATGAAGTGGCCGCCGGTCGCGTAAAGTTGATTGAGTTGGAAGGCGCCGAACTGTGGCGCGAACTCGGCCTCGCCTACCGGCGCGACCGCACTCTCTCCGTCGCCAACAAAGCATTCATTGCAGTGGCGCGGCAGCTCTCAAGTTACGTTAAGAAGACGGACGCTACGGCCCACGCATAAATTCTTCCTCATGCATCGCTTCCGGCGGATTTGGTCAACACCTGCGGTCGAATAATGTGCAATCCACACTCGGTCTTGGCAGATCCAGACCAGCGCCCTGCCCTCGGGTCTTCTCCAGGCCGCACTGCCCGCGTGCAATGCGTGCAGCCAATGCTGGGGTAGTCGCGGTCGTGCAGCGCGTTGTAGGGCACGTCGTGCTCGTGGATGTAGCGCCACACCTGCTTTGAGCTCCAGTCGGCAATCGGATTGATCTTTACCAGGTCAAATTTGTCGTCCCACTCGATCTTTCCGGCGCTCGCGCGCGCTGCGGTCTGGTCGCGTCGAATGCTGGTAATCCAAGCCTGCAGTGAGCCCAGCTTGCGCCGCAGCGGCTTGACCTTCCGCATATTGCAGCATTGATCGGCATTCCGTTGCCACAGCGCCGGACCATGAACCCGCTCTTGTTCCTCCGGCGAAGAGAGCGGAAGAACTCTTTCAATCACGATGCCATACTTCTGTTCCACCTGGTCCATCAGGTTATAGGTCTCAGGAAACAGAAACTCGGTATCCAGCGTGAACAAGCGAAAATTCTGCCGCACCCGCGAAGCAATGTCGATCAGCACCATGCCCTCGGCGCCAAAAGCGGAAGAGATGGCCACGGCATTTCCGAAACTGTCGAACGCCCATTCCAGGACGTGCTCGGGCGTCCAGGCTTCCGCGTTAATTTGCAGTTCTGCAACCTTTTCTTTCATGCCAAAGGCTCCTCATCTGGTCTCGAACTCTCGACCGGCAAAAGAACGCTTCGGGCAAACGTGGTAGCCAATCCCTGCTCTGGCCCGGGGAGGCTCGCTGCTTCCGCGACTAACCCGCGATCGGCGAATCTCACCACCTCACCAACAACCAGCAGGGTTGGAGATGCGAGCCTTGGCGACTGAGGGAGATCCGAAACCGTCGTACGGTGTATCCGCTGCTGGGGAGTTGTCGCGCGGGAGATAATTGCGCAAGGCGTCTCTCCCGCGAATCCGGCGGCCGTGAGCCGGTTGGCCAGCAAGGCGAAGTTGTGACCCGGCATGTAGACGACAAGGGTCGCGTCGTCGGACGCAACCCGGCTCCAGTCCAAGTCGTCGTTGCCGGAAGCGCGCTGGCCGGTCATCAGGACCAGGGTGGAGGAAGTCTTCCGATGGGTTAGCGGAATTCCGGCTGCAGCCGCGGCCCCCAGGGCCGAGGTCACACCGGGAACAATTTCATATTCAATGTTGGATCGTCGCATCTCTTCGATCTCCTCTCCGGCGCGGCCAAAGATCAGCGGGTCTCCACTCTTCAGCCGCACCACCTGCAATCCCGAAGCAGCCCGCGTTACCAGCAGAAAATTGATCTCCTCCTGACGCATGGCCTTGCTCCCACAGCGCTTGCCCACGTTCTGCACTTGAGTAGTTGGCGGAATCAGAGCCAATATTTCGGGCGCGACCAGATCGTCGTGCAGCACGACGTCGGCGGTCCGCAGCAATCGCAGAGCCTTCACCGTAAGCAAGTCCGGATCACCCGGCCCCGCGCCCACCAGATACACCTTGCCGCTCATGCCGTTACCCTCCTGTCGTTCGTAGCCTCGTTCATTGCGTCGTTCGCTGCGTCGTTCGCAGCCTCGTCTTTCGCCGACTCTTCCGTCAGTGCCGCCTTCAAAGCCTCACGGCTCGCCAGCGAATGCAACAACTCGCGCTTGCGTTGTGGGTCAAGATCGCTGGCCAGCACCAGCCTTCGCGTCTCCCCGAGTTCCGCAACCCATCGCGCGTATCCCGGACCAAACTGTCGTTCCAACTGTTGCCGAAGCTTTTGCGACAGAGAAGGACTCTGCCCACTCGTTGAAATCGCAATCTGCAGATCGCCCCGCCGCACCACCGCGGGATAATAGAAGTCGCAATACTCCGGGACGTCCACCACATTGCACAGAACTCCACGCTCCTGCGCTGCACGATGGATCGATCCATTGAGTTCGCGCGACGCCGTGGCCACCACAGCCAGGAATGTTCTTTCGAGATCGGTCTCAGCAAAGGGGCGTATCTCTAGCGTGATCTTCCCGGCTCTCGCCCACGCGTGCACCGCTTCGCTCGCCTCGAGAGCAATCACGTGAATACACGCGCCCGTGTCGATGAGCCCGCCGATCTTAGGCTCGCCAACCTTGCCGGCTCCGACCACCAGGCAACGTTTGCCTTCGAGTTTCAAGAACATGGGGAACAAGCTGTTCATTGTGAATTCTCCAGATGCTCCGTCAACCTTCCACTCCACTGGGCACACGCCCCTCCGGCAGATCGCGTGCGACCGCTTCCACGAATTCTCCTGCCAGGAAGTTGCGCAGCTCCGTGTCGCTGTGCCTGGCAAAAAAGCGCCGCAGCTTCTCATCCGGTTTCGCATCGGCGAGGTACCTGCGCAGAAGCCGCTCGATGGCCTCCGGAACCTCAGTCGCGAGGCACCGATATCCCACCGGCCTCGCAATGCCCTGATGCAGGCCGACCGCTCCGCCCAGGCAGAAATAGTAGGCATCCAGCATTTGCCCGTTGACCTTGAGCTTCTTGCCTTCGATTCCGATGTCGGCGATCCAATGTTGTCCGCAACTGTTTGGGCAACCCGTGACGTGCAACTTCAGGTGCTGATCAAAGCCCGGCAGGCGCTCTTCCAACTCCTCCACCAGCCAACGGGAGAAGCTTTTCGTCTCCGTGATCGCGAGCTTGCAAAACTCAGTACCGCTGCACGCGACGGCACCCCGCCAAAACGGCGACCCGCCCACCGGCAGGCCAATCGCGCCTAATTCCTTAGCAAGCTCGTCCGCTTGCAGTTGAGGCACGTTGACGATGAGCAAGTTCTGCATGTTCGTAGTGCGCAACTCGCCGCTCGCGAAACGCTCGGCCAGATTGGCCGCGGCATCCATCTGTTCGGGTGTGATCCGGCCCCGCAAAACTGTCGCCCCCACATAGCAGAGACCGGGCTGTTTCTGCGCATGAATTCCTATGTGATCGCGGTAAACATCTGCCGGCGCCTGCTCGGGCTCGGCAGGATCGAGTTGAAATCCAATCCGCCGTTCCAGTTCTTCCTGAAAAGCCTGAGCCGTCCAACCGTGCCGCAGGAAGAGAAACTTCAGCCGTGCCCGCTCGCGGTGCTCGCGCAATTGATCGGAGTCGCGAAACAACTCGGCAACTCCCTTAATTACCGGCAGAACCTGATTCCAGCGCACGAAAGCATTCAGTCGTGCGCCCAGATAAGGCTCGGTGGAAAGTCCGCCGCCCACCCGAAGGGCAAAACCAATCTCAGATTCTCCCTGCACCACACGCTCGATCGCAGTCAGCCCGACATCGTTGATCTCGGGGTACGGGCACCAGACGCGGCACCCCGTGATGGAAATCTTGAACTTGCGGGGCAGGTTATAGAACTCGGCATTCCCCGCGAACATTCGATCCGCTTCCAGCGCCAGCGACGAGGCATCGCAGATCTCGTCCGCATCCACTCCGGCCACGGGGCAGCCCGTAATGTTCCGAGTAACGTCGCCGCAAGCACCAGTCGTATTCAGCCCGACGCGCCAGAGTTGCTCCAGCACCTCCGGAAGGTCCTCGATCGTGATCCAGTGCAACTGGACGTTCTGCCGCACCGTGAGGTCCGCGCTCCCGCGCGCATAGCGGCGGCTAATCTCAGCGATGGTTCGCAGTTGGTCTGATCGCAGCAGCCCGTTGGGAATACGAATCCGCAACATGAAGAACGGCAGCGCCAGTCCCTGGCCGTCCTTGCCGCCAACCACCCCGACTCCGTCGCCCTGCGTATAGACTCCCCACCATCGGAAGTACGTGCCAATCCATTCCGCTGGAATTGCGTCGAAGCCTCCCCGCGCAAAGCGGCGAATCTCGGCCAAGCCGTCCCAGGGATTCATGCTCCGCTTCAGCCGTTCCACCTTTTGCGCTTTCGTTTCCTTGATCGTGTCTGCCATAAAGTGATTGCCGCCAACTGATTTGCCGCCAAAAAGAAAAACCCACCGCCAGATGCTCTCTGGCGGTGGATTATAAGTGCTGATGATCCTTATGAAATTTCTAAGTCAGCAGCCTCCCCGCGCCAGAGCACACGCATGCACAACAACAACATGCACACATACAAATCTGGCGAAGATTGCTGAAACTGGTCATGCTTTTTGGATAATAGGCGGAGCCAAATGACGCGTCAAGTTACCATCCGCTCCCTTGGATGAATAATTTCGATTCAAAGCATCGGGCTTTTCGCGTCACTCGTACATTGCAAGCAAGAGTGCTCTCCGGACGCCCTCAGGCGGCGTGAATGCCCCGCCCTTTCACTCTTTGAAGAACTGTCGCCGGAAGCTGTAGCACCCGAACGCTGGAGTTCTTCTTCGTCTTTACGCGAACCGCAATACCATCGGCTTCCGGAAATGGGTCGGAAAGCACTTCAAACTCCTCCCCATAAAGCCGGATTCGCCCGGAAGCGGCATAGCCGAGATGCTTCACGTGGGCACAGATTTCAGCAACAGAAGGTGATTCAGTATTATGGCTGGTCATGATATTCCCATTATAGTCCTCGGTCGGCAGTAAGTCCCGGCTTTCCCGACGGACCGTATTGCCCAATGTTATCAGCAACTTAAGATAGATTCTATCCCAATCACTTGGCCGTAGTATCCTCGCGAGGAACAGAATTTCTAGTTTTCCCGATTCGGCGAAAGGACCACCGTGGCGCACAACGAAAAGGCCGCCTACAACCGCTTCCTGCTCTTGGTGGCAGGACTCGGCGGCTTGCTCTATGGAGTGGATGTCGGCATCATCGCAGGCGCTCTTCCCTACCTCGAGGCGACTTCCGGCCTGAATGCGGGCCAGCTTTCGAATGTGGTCGCGGCCGTGCTTCTCGGCAGCGTCATCTCAACCTTGTTCGCCGGAGCACTGGCAGACTGGATGGGCCGCAAGCTCCTGATGACCCTCAGCGGCGTGCTCTTCGTCATCAGCATTCCACTGATTGCGCTCTCCCACGGCTACGGACCGTTGATTCTCGGCCGCCTTCTTCAAGGCATCAGCGCCGGCTTGATCGGTGTAGTAGTCCCGCTGTATCTGGCAGAGTGCCTGGCTGCATCGAATCGCGGCAAAGGCACGGGCATCTTCCAGTGGCTGCTGACCCTAGGAATCACAACCGCCGCCATGGTCGGCATGTACTTCAGCATTCGGGTCGACGAGGTTGCAAAACTCGGCGATGCCGCCCGGCTCATCGCCTTCAAAGACACGGCTTGGCGCAGCATCTTCTGGGTTTCGTTGCCGCCTGGCCTTCTGTTCGTGATCGGCAGCATCATGGTCGCGGAGTCGCCGCGCTGGCTGTTTCGCCGCGGCAAGCGCGATGCCGCGTACGCCGCGCTTCTCCGTTCTCGCGCCAGCGAGCAAGCCGACATCGAACTCGCGGAAATGGAACAAGCCCTCGCCGCGGAGAGGGCCGTCAGCTCCACCGGAACCAAGATAAACGGAACAAAGATAAAAGAATCGCTCTTGCACCGGAAATACGTGATCCCGTTTGTTCTGGCCTGTGTGATCCTCGCCTGCAACCAGGCTACCGGCATCAACTCCATCATTGGCTACAATACCAACATCCTTCTGCAGAGCGGTCTCTCCGATGTTCAAGCCCATTGGGGCTACGTCATTTTCACCATCGTGAACTTTCTGACTACCATCGGCGGCGTCATGCTGGTCGATCGCAAGGGACGAAAGTTTCTGCTGTCGATAGGAACGGCCGGAATTATTCTGTCGCTCGTCTGCACCGCTCTGCTCTTCCGCCAGACGGAACGCTTGCGCGTGGATTCTCGGACCCCGGTTCAGTCCATGGTCACCTCCGAGCAGAAAGTCACGCTCATCTATGACCAAAAGCTCGCCGGAACGCTGTTGAAGTCATCCGGAGACGCCGCCCAACGAGTTGGAGGAAGACCCACTTCCCTGGTCGTCATCTATTCCTACGGAGATTTCCGCGCCGCCACCAAGGCCGCACGCTCCGACGACACGGCCGCCACGCCTATCGAAATCACCCGTGAAAGCTGCGTGCCGGCCAACAAAGTGGTCGCGTTCTTCTCCAACCCTTTCGGCGATCTCGATGCCGCGCGCCACGCCCCGCTGCGAATCGACAATGCCCTGATCACTCCCTTGCCCAGCCCGCGCAGCGGATGGAGGGTCGCCATCACTCTTTTCATATTCATGGCGTTCTACGCCGTCGGCCCTGGTGTCTGCGTGTGGTTAGCGCTCTCTGAACTCATGCCCACCCGCATTCGCTCCAACGGCATGAGTATCGCCCTGCTGCTCAACCAGGCAGTCTCCACGGGCATTGCCGCCACATTCCTGCCCACCGTCGGCAAATACGGTTATTCGACCATGTTTTTCGGCTTCGCGGGCTGCACCGTGATCTACTTCATCACCGCCGCGTTCTTCCTGCCGGAGACGAAAGGGAAAACCTTGGAGGAAATTGAAGCGCATTTCGAGGGCACAAGGGACAAGGCGGGACTCGCAACTGCCTGAAACCACGCGGCCTCGCCGCGCCGAATCGCGATCGGATTGCAGATGTCACCTTAGTGTTACCGCATAGCACTTGGGTGCCATTTACCAAGTCCGGGCATTGCCCTATGCTCCTAATTGAGCAGCACTTGGGGGAGGGCTGATCAACAAACGTCCCACGACTCAAACCGAGTCCGGGGCGTTTTGTTTTGCGCCCAACATGTTTTGCTCCGGACATGGTTTGCGCCGAAGATTGACAACCACCCCGACTCTCCTTGACCATCTCACCTTAGAAGCGTCAGCTTAGCCAGAACGCCAGCATCCAACAACTTATGAAACAGCGGTTCTCCACCCTCGCCGCCAGCCTTCTCTTTCTTGCCGCACTCGGTGCCGCGCGTTTCGCCTTTGCCGACGCTCAGCGCGGAACCGTGGTGCATGAAGAAACCATCCGCATCAGACCCAGCGCGGATGCTGCTCGGTTAGGCGAAGCGCAGCGTGGGAACGAGTTGATCATCCTCGACACCACCCGCGACTGGGTCCACGTGGAAGCGATTCTTATCGCGCCCAGCCGCGAAGAAGGCGCGACCGACGAAGAAGCCGAAGGCAAGACCATCACCGGCTGGGTTCCGAGTAAAGCCTTCGTGGCGAGCACTACCCAAGACGGCGACCGGATCATTTTCGGCGAAGCCGCGGATTCCGAGGACCAGGCCAGCCGCCACCGTGGCCGTCGCGATGCCGCGCAGGATGCCATGCGTCTTTATTACCGCGTCTATGACCTGATGCCCGCCTCGCCGCTCGCCGCCGAAGCACTCTACCGTGCCGCCGATATCCGGTGGCAGATCGAGCGCTCCGACGTTATGACGCGTCCCTCCGCGCGCCAACGCGAATCCTACATGCGCGGCCAGATGAAGGAAGACTGGATGAAGCTCGTGATCAAGAAGTATCCCACCACCAAGTGGTCTGACCTGGCGGCCTTCCGCCTGATCGAGAACAAACTCTGCGGCGAATGGGAAGGCATCGCGAAATGTCCGGACAAAGAAGCCGACCTCTACGAGAACTATGCCAAGGAGCATCCGCAGTCTCCCGCCGCAGCGGAAGCCTTGTACAACGCGGCTTGGCGCCGTGCGGCGCTGATCGAGATTTACAAGACGGAGCCTAATCAGAAGAAGGCAGGCGAATCCAAAGACCGCGCTCTCGCGCTGGCGCAGAAGGTGGTCAGCCAGTATTTGCAAAGCGATTGGGCCTTGCGCGCGCAACGGCTGATCTTTTACATTCAACAGGGCATTCCAACCTACGGAAACACGGCGGACTAATTTTGCCCATCTATCAAGCGGTAGTTCTTGCCATCATTCAGGGGCTGGCGGAGTTCATCCCCGTCTCCAGCTCGGGACACCTCATTATTGTGCGGCGCTTGCTGGGCTGGAACGAGCTTTCCCCGGCGCATGAGCTCACCTTCGACGTCGCACTGCACTTCGGCACCTTGCTCTCTGTGCTCTTCTACTTCCGCCGCACCTGGTATCAGATTATCCGCGCGGCTCTGGGAGGAAAAATCGTCCGCTTCTCCGAAGCCAGCGGTTCGGACGAGAACCTGACCCTGCAGGAGCGCAAGGAAGAGCGCATGCTTCTGTGGTTTCTGGCTCTGGCCACGATTCCGGGAGCCATTGCGGGCAAACTGCTCGAGCATTCCGCCGAAGACTACTTCCGCGAACACATCGTCCTGATTGCGGCAGCGTTGATCGTAGTTGCGCTCCTCATGTGGCTGGGAGAAAAAGTCGGCACACGGGAGAAACCGCTGACCCGCACCTCTTTCGTGGATGCTCTGGTCATTGGTATAGCGCAGGCGTTTGCCTTGATGCCGGGAGTTTCACGATCCGGCTCAACCATCACCGCCGGTTTGTTCCGCAACATGACCCGGGAAGCCGCGGTTCGCTTCAGCTTTCTGCTTTCCACCCCCATCATCGCCGGCGCCGCGTTGCTGAAAGCTCACGAGCTTCGCAAAGAGGGACTGCCTGCCGGAATGCACGCTCCGTTCCTGGTCGGCATTCTCGTTTCCGCGGTTGTTGGTTATGTCACGATCGCGTGGCTCATTCGCTACCTGCAATCCAATAGTCTGCGGCTGTTCATCATCTATCGCATCGTGTTTGGCGTCGTCGTGATCGCCCTGGCGTATCTGTGGCATCTCGCGTAAGCGTTCGAACTCTTAGTTAGACGTCAGTTGCAGGGCTGCGCCCATGCCCGCTGATAGCGGAGGATGTCCTCCACTTCTTCGTTCAGTTCATCCGCAGCCTTATTGATGAGTTCGAGATCGCGAGCTTCGATCTGCGCCCGCGCCTGTTGGCGCAAATACCGAGAGGTCTCCTCTTTCATACTACGAACATACCTGCCTTGCGGAGTATTCGCGAGGCTATACTCCAGTTAAACCAGTTCCAGCCGAACTTGGCGGCCGACAACAGCCGCGGCTTTTTGAAGGGTACTCAAGGTAACGGCATCGTTGTCGGGATCGAGGAGCCGATCGAGGGCGGAACGGCTGGTGCGCATTCGCCGCGCCATTTCGACCTTGGTCAAGCCTTTCTGTTGCATCGCGGCCTCAACCTGGCGTGCGACGACCCGTTTGATCGCAGTTGCGCTGACTTTTTCATAGAGTCCTTCCTCGCGCAGCCAGCTATCGAAAGTTGAGCCAATGTTCTTTTTCTTCATACTCCTGTTCCCTTCTTGCGTCTGATCGCCAGATCAATCTCTCGTTCCGGCGTTTTCTGCGTTTTCTTCATAAATCCATGCAGTAGCAGCATGCAGTCTTGTTCAGTGCAGAAGAGCATGCGGGCGATGCGGCCATGCCGTAAGCTGCTTCGCACTTCCCACAATTCCCGGCCGAGCGGACGGACCAGCGGCATCCCAATGGGCCATGAGAATTCAACATCCTTGATGTCCTCGCCAATGATTCTGCGGTCTTCCGCATCCAGGCTCTTGAGCCACTCTCGCACCGGTTCTCGACCGCTATCGGATCGATAGAACCGTGCTGGGAGCCGCTTCAGGGTTGCATTCATGCTAATGTACCACTATTGGTACGCGCTATCAAGCATGCATTTAGTATCATCCATCGGGACAGAAAAGAGAGGGGGCAAAGTTGGCCCTAGATCTCCTTCGTGCCCATCACCAGGAAGCCAACTGTACACTCCCGCCGAAATCCGGGATTGCCGAGGGGCCGGGTTCTTGGCATAATGATGAGGCTCTGGCCGATTTGCGCCACGGGGTTTTATATCCGTGGGAACAACGGCCCACAATGCGTTTTCTGGCAAGCATCTTTGTCCCCACGGGCAACCGGCGGCTGAATGAGCTGGTCGGGTTCCTGTTGTGCGTCTCTGCGCTCCTCCTCTTCCTCGCGCTGGCTTCGTATTCGCCGCTCGATCCTTCGCTGAACAGCGCCTCCGTGTTGACCGGAACTCACGCTGCGCGCAACTGGATCGGCGTGGTCGGAGCCGTTATCTCGGACCTGACGCTGCAGTTCTTCGGCGTCGGGGCTTTTCTGCTGCCCGTCTTCCCTGCCATGCTTGGGATTCGCTGGTTCGCTTCGCGGAAGATTCAATCCCCGATCGCCAAGAGCCTGGGTGGAACCTGGCTGGTCATGTTCATTCCCGCGCTGCTGGCGCTGTTGCCGGGCCATTTGCGCTGGATGAACGTGATTCCGATCGAAGGTCTGATGGGAAGAGTGGTGGGGGATATTCTGATCCACTACTTGAACATTGCCGGCGCCTACATCGTGTGCGCCAGCGTGCTGGCGGTCGCGCTCTACCTCTCAACCGCGTTCTCGTTTTCCTCGATTCAGCTCTGGGCGCCGACGCGGTTTGCATTCGTGACCGCTCTGTGGAACCGCTATCAGGACTGGCAGGAAGAGCGCGCCAAGCGGCAACAGCAGAAGGAACTGGACAAGCGGCGGATTTCAAAGCCGGTGGTGAAGACGCAGTTGATTCCCTCGCGGCAAGCCGCTGCTGAGCCAAACGTGCAAGCCAGGGTTGCGCCAGAACCGCGCCGTACCGGCATCGAGCGCATGCTGGAGCCCGAAGTCAAAGAAGATGCTCCGGCGGCGACGGGCGGGATTCTGCCCGAATCGCTAGCAGCGGTTGAAACTGCGGCTGATCCGGAAGTGACGCAGCGTGCCGACAGCGATCACAAGCCGAAGACGACCATGCCGCGGATCGCCGGCGGCTACAAGCTTCCTTCGAGCAGCTTGCTGCAGCGTCCGGATGAGCAGCAGACCGTGGATGCGGACGAACTGAAGTTGTTGGCCCAGGTGCTGACTGAGAAGTATGCCGAGTTCGAAGTGCATGGACAGATCACGCAGATCAATCCCGGTCCCGTGGTGACTACGTTCGAGTTCAAGCCCGATGCCGGAATCAAGTACAGCCGCATCACCAACCTCACCGACGATCTCTGCTTGGCGTTGAAGGCTGAGAGCATTCTGATCGAGCGCATGGCTGGCAAATCGACCGTGGGGATTCAGGTGCCGAACCGCGAGCGCGAGATCATCTGGCTGCGGGAGAACATCGAGTCGCAGGAGTTCATGGGCTCGAAATCGAAGCTGACCATGGCGATGGGCAAAGACATCAATGGCCGCATCGTGACCGCCGATCTCAACGGCATGCCGCACCTGCTGATTGCCGGGTCCACCGGTTCGGGCAAGAGCGTGGCCATCAACGCCTTCATCATGTCGATTCTGTACAAGGCGACGCCGGATCAGGTGCGGCTGATTCTGGTCGATCCGAAGCGGCTGGAACTGGGCAACTACGAGGGCGTCCCGCATCTGTATACCCCGATCATCACTGAGCCGAAGCTGGCCGCGAATGCGCTGCGCAACGCCGTGCGTGAGATGGAGCGGCGGCTGAAGCTGCTGGCGGCCAAGGGCGTGCGGAACATCGATCAGTACAACCGGCTATTCGATAACGGCGGCACGCCGAGCTTGTTTGAAGAAGAGTCCGACGACAAGCCGATCCCTTACATCGTGATCATCATCGACGAATTAGCCGATCTAATGATGCTGGATTCGAGCAACGTGGAAGAGTCGATCACGCGGCTGGCGCAGATGGCGCGCGCCGTGGGCATTCACCTGGTGCTGGCCACGCAGCGTCCGTCGGTGGACGTGATCACGGGACTGATCAAGGCGAACTTCCCGGCGCGCATCTCGTTCCGGGTTGCGACCAAGGTGGATTCGAGAACCATTCTCGATGCCAACGGTGCGGAAGCCCTGCTGGGCAAAGGCGACATGCTCTATCTGCCGTCGGGCTCGGCGCGAGTGCATCGCCTGCATGCGCCGCTGGTCACGGAGAAGGAGATCGCAGCGGTGGTTGAGTTCTGGAAGCAACAAGGATCGGCTGAGTATCAGCAGCAGTTCCTGGAGGCGCCGAAAGACGAGCGCGAGGCTTCTGGCGGCACCGACGGGGTTGAGGGATCAGCCAGCAGCGGCGGCGAGGACGATCCCCTGTATCAGGATGCGGTGAAGCTGGTGGTGGAGTTCGGGAAAGCGTCCACTTCCCTGCTGCAGCGGCGGCTGCGTGTTGGTTACGGCCGCGCGGCGCACCTGATCGATCTGATGGAGCAGGATGGGATCGTGGGAGCGGCGGATGGTCCGAAGCCGCGGGAAGTGTTGAAACGTCCTGACTGGATCTCTGAGATTGAAGAGACGATGCGGTAGGATAATCGGCTACCTAGGGGTGGTTGCGAAGGTGGCGAATATAAGCCGAATCTAAAGATGGCTTCTTGCTTGCCCGAGGCGATTCGTATTGCGCCAACTTTAGCCTGCGCTCCTCGATTCGAAACTCGATCACTTCTCGGATGCGGCTATCGGTACAGGTGTCGAGAGCCGATCGCAGGTTCTCGATCTCAGCCTTGATACTTGCTATCTCCGCCATCTCTGGGGGTGAACGCATGGCCGATTCCTTGTTACGGGAATTGCCCAAGAGCGTAACACACAAAGCCGTCAGGCCGGTTCCCGACTTTCTGATGATCCAGATCAAGAAAATGAAACACGCCACTAAAATGTCTGGGATCAGCGACTTACGTTTTTGGGTCTGGCTAAACGGAATTATACCTTTCACAAACCTTTGCAAGAAACTGCACTGCGTTTGGTGCGGATTATCTCGATAGCCGCCGATACTCCCACACGAAGCCGAGAGAGAAGATCACGGCAACCTCAACCCAGAACCAGACAGTTCTGTAGTTTACGTGCCAACCGAACATTCGGTCTGGTCCGAGGAACATCGACAAGAATGACCCGATAGTGAGAATTACCGGGACTGCCACAACTGCTAACACTCCCGCGAAGGCACTCTTCAAATAGATCATGGCAGCTACTTCTTAGAGTTTTCCTTTGGAGCCTTTTTCTTCGGTTCCGGCTTCGTCTCCAGCGCGGCCAGCACTGTCCGTTTGAAGTCGAGCGGAATTTTCAGTTTTTCGTTCTTGGGCTTCATCTTTAACCTCTGGTTGGGTCGCGGTCTGTGTTTCTGGAAACAATAGTCCAGTTTCTCGTCTCGCTTGCTCTTCGGCTTGCCGCTGAGGATCAGGAGCGGGAGGAAGGGCCAGATCGCAAATGCGAATTACCTTTAGGTTCAGTCTCTTTCCGAGCGCTTCGACATCTTTGTCGTCTGAATAGATCGCCGTTACCTCTTCTGCCTTCCCGATAGAGACAATCTGAATGTCAAACTTCAATTTTGCCCAAGTAGCCCAAGGCTGAGAATTGCTTTTCATCAGTGCGATTAATTCGGCAGCCTCTATTGCGGCCTTTATTCCGAAGGGCATGATCTCGAATCGATAACTGTCCGACAGAATGCTGAGATACTTAAACCTTCCTTTGCCAGCTCTAACCAGAATCTCAGCGAGCGCCGGAGCCGGAACTCCAATCACTTGATCTGCCGCGTTCAAAGTAGCAATCAAGTGATCCACCCGTTCCCGAAACTGAGAAACTGGTTTGTTGTCCCTATCCTTTGCGGGTTCGGGACTGGGATGCAGATACACGATCAGATAGCTGGCATCGAAGATAATCATTGGGTAGGTTCATCCTCCCCATGTCGTATTTTCCGCAGTTCCTCTAGTGGGTCCTTAACGCTAGGCCACTCGCTCCCTTCGACGGCGCGGAGTTTGTCGATTATCGTACCGATGTTCTCTTCGGATAGAGGGTCTGGGTCAAAAGACTGAATTGTAAATCTCGTTTGTTGCCACTCGCGATCTGGATTGCGATACCAGACCGCGATTCCGTGTACTCGGATGACTTGGAGGTAGTATCCGGATAGTTGTTTGGAAAGGGCTTCGCTGGTCTCGCAATAAATCATTTTCTTATCAGCGCGTTCCAACCAGATGGGGATGGTGTCTCCTTTGCCCCCGACGCGCCGAAGTCTGCCAGTAACCGTGGCTCGCTCTTTGATCGGGCCATACGTTTCAGGGGCTTCCTTCCTTACGCCAGGGAATGCAATTACGTTCGTATTTCGCAGTACATCGTGGATGTATCCGCTTCCCTGATCCTTTTTGAAGCGTGCGTCGATCCGACTGTATGCTTCGACGGCATCAGGCTCGCCAGTACCAGCAGCGGCACCGTGAATGCGATGGAAGATTCTACCCTCTTCCGTTTCGTCGTAGAGGATGACTGGCTGGGCGCTGCCATCTTTCACGCCGATGAGATGAACGCTCTCTTTATGGCCTAGCAGCGTTGCCAGATCAAGCAGGTACTCCGCAAGACGGGACATGGGTATCGTGGTGGGCGTGAAGTCCACGCCGTCGATTTTCCCTTCAATTGTGAATCGGAGTTCTTTGAAGCTAGGCATATCGGCCCCCTATGATACACTGATCCCGTATCATCGGAGATACAGCAATAATCGGCCCGCGTGACCAGCGCGGGCCTTATTTTTTGCCCTGCATTTTCTTGCGCCACATCCAACGGGACAGCGGCTTTACTGGCTCGAAGAGGTCTAGTTGCCTCTTTCCGATGCGCCAGTACGGCTGCTTATTGAGTCCCGCAGTTGTAGCCTCTTGCCTTCTGCTTGGCTCAGAGCCAGCAACGTGCGATCTGTGTCGCTGATCTTCCGAGCGTTGTATCTAAAATCAAATTCTGCGAGGTAGCGGTGTAGGTGGTGACTGCCAACCTGATGGTAAACGCCAGTCAAGCCGCGCTTGAGAAGCCCAAAAAATCCTTCCACCGTGTTCGTGTGAACCACAAAGCCGTCTTTCGCCTTGCGGGAGTATTCGCCATCGGAGTGGTTGATTACTTCGTGACGGTCGAACTTCGCGCCTACTCTGTCATAAGAAGAATAGCCATCCGTCACCACGGTAGCGGCGGCTTCTACGTTGCTCCGCAGTGTGCCGACTAGATTCTCTGCCGTGACACGGTGCACATGGAAAGAGCGCACATCACCATTCCGCTGCAACACGGAGAACACTGGCTGCTTCTTGCTATACGCATCAGGACGGCCCACGCCGCCGCGATTCTTCGTTTTTCCGCCAATGTAGGTTTCGTCGGCTTCGACCACGCCCGTCAATTTTTTCTGATATGAGGACTGACCCATCATGTAGCGAATACGATGGGTCATAAACCACGCAGACTTGTACGTCACTCCCAACATGCGGTGAAGCTGATGGGAGCTAATCCCCTTCTTGGACGCACAGAGAAGATGGATAGCCAGCAACCACTTGTTCAAGGGAATGTGGCTATCCTCGAAGATCGTGTTAACGGTAACGGTGAACTGCTGTTCGCAGTCCTTGCACTTCCACACGCCGGAGCGGACGGGCCGTTTGCTGTTCGGCTTCCCGGTCAGCTTGTAGGCCGTCGCGCAATTGCAATGCGGACAGACGGGGCCATTCGGCCAGCGCAAATTCTCTAGGAACTCTCGCGCTTTGTCCTTATCTTGGAAGTGTGGGGTGTCGGCAAGATTTAGCATCGGGTTAACCTCGACCTTCCTTAACCTTACGCTTTTTCTTCCGGTTTGTCAAGGGTATAATTACGACCGCAAAATATTGAATTTACGGGAGTTATCTCTCTGCTATTTGAATGTCAAAGATCAATGCGTATAAATATAGCGTTGCAGTTTTGAGAGTTGAAGTCAAGGAAAATTATGGGCGGGGTAGCGGTGCAGTTTGGCTTACGCGTTGCGCCGGTTAAGCGGGAGATCCTTCGCTACGCCTGAAAAACGGCTCCGCTCAGGATGACAGTCGTCGTGTAATAGTGCAAACTGCACCACTACCGTGGGTGGTGGGTCAGTTTGAAAGGGGCGATTGCGCGGGCGCGGGAGATCCCCTTCGACTTCGCTCGGGGCAGGATCTCGTCCCGCCGGTGAAAACGAGGGACAGTCGGGATGACGCCGCAGGGGCGCAACGTTGAAGATTTCAAATTGAGCCGCTACCGGCCCGATACCGGACGTTCGCCAAGCGCGCTAGATGCGCAGTCTGCGATAGGCTGCACCGGCCAAAATTGCCAGGCCCGTTCCTAGCAGGCCCATAGTACCGGGTTCTGGGACTGTCGATTGGCCTCCGCAACCGCCGCCGATGCTGTTATTGTTCAGGGTCACCGCACCATTGATCGCCAAGGCGCTGCCGCAACCGATGCTGGCGCCGTTATCCAGGGTGATGCTGGTGAGCGCGAGAATATTTCCTTCGAACTTGGTGGTGGTGCCGAGAGTGGCGGAACTGCCTACCTGCCAAAACACGTTGGGGTCATTCAAGGTACTGGAGAAAATGACCGCCGAGCCGCTTGCGGTGGTGAGCGTACTCCCGATCTGAAAGACGAACACCGCGTTGGGATTACCTAAGTTGTTCAGAGTCAGGGTCCCGGTCAGCTGAGCAGAACTCGAAAAGAAATATACGCCGGGCGTAAGAGTCATTCCGCCCAAGTCCTTACCTGTCAGCGTGGCGGTGGGCGATAGGCCCATGGCCGCGTTGTAGGCGGTGGTGAGATCGCGTTGAGCCCGAGCCGCGGGCCCGTTGCAGGCGTTAATGGTTCCGCTCACGCTCCCTGGAGGGAAGCCGGTTATTGAGCAGCCCGCGCTGACGCCCAGGTTTCCGATGAGCACGCTGGAACCGGTATTGGTGACGGCCGAGCCAGCCAGCACGGCGTAGCCGCCGGCAGTCCCCAGATTGATCGAGTTGGCATAAACACTGGCGGTCAACAACGGGAGGAGCAACAGCGAAACGGCAAGCCAACGAACGCCATGAGATTTCATAACTCCCTCCTAGTCAACAGAAAGAAGCCGGACTGGCGATGGCAAGAAATCACCAGCCAAACCTATCTCCTGAGGTGAAAGAAAAAAGGTGGCGCGGCGATTCCCTTGGCCGCGCCACCGAAGGAAACAGGCGGACAGTGTTGCAGGGACGCATCAGTTCCTCACATCCCTCAGACCAAATCAAATTACAATCGAGGCTTATTTCTTGTCTGTTCAAAATTGCACAGTCTTGAAATAAGTTGTGAAGCGCAGAACTCCGATCAATGGCTGTAGAGCGTTGCCCTGAGTCACCAGGACTTTGTCGTATATGATCTGTATCCAACCAGAAGCCTGCAGGAATCTTTGGAGGCCAAAGTGTCGGTTCGATTTAATTTAAGCAAGGGCGGTGTAGTGACAGCGACGTCGATAATTCTAGCGGTCTCGCTGATTTCGAGTAATGCGTTTGCGCAGACCCCGGCGGCTAACTGCTCCGTGCAGCCGAATGAAGTCATTGTGGGGGAACTCGTCACGGCAACCGTCAGGGCCAGCAATTTTAATCCCAAGCACAAGCTCAGCTATGTCTGGAACCCCATCAACGGAGGAGGCAAGGTTATTGGGAAAGACGCAACCGCCCAGATCGAGACCACCGACGCTGCCCCCGGGAGCTACACCGTCACGGCCCATGTGACCGACGCCAAAGCGAAGAAGAACAAGGAAGCGAGCTGCACCGCGGACTTTATGGTGAAGCCGCTGCCGCCGAAGAATCCGCCGACTCTATCGTCTATCTCGGCCAGCCCGAAGAGCGTTCCGACGGGTGGAACTGTGAACTTGTCGGCCAACTGCGCCAGCCCGGATGGCGTTCCGGTGACCATCTCCTGGACGTCGATCGGCGGAAGCGTTTCCGGCACTGGCGTTTCGGTGATACTGAACACAACCGGAGTGTCGCCGGGAGTAATCGCGGTGAGCGCTACCTGCAGCGATTCGCGTGGGCTGAACGCTCTGGCGTCGATCGAGGTCACGGTGGAGAATCTGCCTCCACCTCCGCCTGTGCCGCCTTCACCACCGCCAAGTCCGGAGATCAAAGCGGTGGAAGCTCGCATTGCGCTGAAAAGCATTTACTTCGCGACATCTATGCCGCCGGTCAGCGATCCCAAGACCGGGCTGGTTGAGAGTCAACAGCAAACGCTGGTTGCACTCGCCGCCGACTTCAAGAAGTACCTCGAAAGCAAGCCAGAGGCACACTTGATTTTAGAGGGCCACGCTGATCCGCGGGGCCGCACTAAATACGATCAGAAGCTTTCCGAGCGCCGGGTCGACCGCGTCAAGAGTTTTCTGGTCGAACAGGGCGTTTCCGAGGCGAACCTTGATACCAAGGCGTTTGGCGCTCGACATGCCCTGACCGATGCCACAGTGAAGGATGCGATCGAGAACGATCCTGAGCTCAGCGCGGAAGAACGTCAGCGGGCGTTGAGAAATATGCAGACGATTGTTCTGGCAAGCGATCGGCGGGTTGATATCAGGTTGAGCACGACGGGGGAATCGTCGGTGCGGCGTTTCCCATTTAATGCCGCGGATGCTTTGACCCTGATCGGCGGCCGGGAAGCCGAGGTCAAGAAGAAGACAGCCAAACGTGCGGGCAAGAAGAGGAAGAACAAATAATGGAAGATCAAAGTCCCCGCCCCTGTCTCTGCAAAGGACGCAGAGACAGGGACGGGACACGCGTAGGCGACCCGAGGGCCGCATAGACTAGGAAGCAGATGATACGAGCGCTGTTAGTGATGCTCGAGTTTTCGCCAGGAACGAAGATTCACCGCGTAGAGGCCGATGCAGAATACGTTGGCGGGGATGAATCCGAATTGCGAAGTGTGGAAGCCGATGAGGCAGACGACGACGCTGTTGATGGCGGCCAGAATCCAGCCTTCCCAGCAGCGCTTTCCTACCAGAATGGTCGAAACGATCGTAAGTACGCAGGACAAGTAGTCAAGCCGGAACGACAACGCAACCTCCCTCAAAGTTTGAGTATGCGGCCCCGGCGCGAGGTCTTTCTGTGATTCCACGCAAAATGGGGAGAACGGAAGTAGTGGGCCGGAAGATCAGGGCAGACTCGTTTAGAATCTTCCATGCTCGGGAATGGATCAGGAGCGACCGTGAAAACTCTTACCGAATACTTGAAGTTTCATACCAAGACGCATCGGGCCTATGTACATATAACGCCGCAGGTGGAAGAGATCGTGCGCAAGAGCGGGGTGCAGGAGGGGATGGTGCTGGTTTCCGCGATGCACATCACGGCGGGCGTGTATGTGAACGACAATGAAAGCGGACTGATTGAGGACATCGACGAGTGGCTGGAACATCTGGCTCCGTTCCGCAAGAACTATAAGCATCACGAAACCGGGGAGGACAATGGCGATTCGCACTTGAAGGCGCTCTTGATTCACCACGAGGTGATTGTGCCGATTACGGCCGGTAAACTCGACTTGGGAACGTGGCAGCGGATCTTCTATGCGGAGTTCGATGGGCAGCGCGACAAGCGAGTGATTGTGAAGGTCATGGGGGAATAAAAGCAGTGGGCAGTGGCCAGTGGCCAGTGCGGATTCGCTCGGCTACGGGTGCAACTTCGCGGGCGCAACCCGGTCTTTAATGAGAAACTAGGTTGCCGCACCCAAGTGAATGTAACTAGCCACTGACCACTGGTCACTGGCCACTGATCCGGAGGATCGATGACTGACGAGCTGCAAGAACTACAGGAACATGCGGAGAAAGCCAGAGAGGACCGTTCGCTGGCGGCCGTATCGTTGACGATGGCGGTGCTGGCGGTGTGCGTGGCAGTAGTGTCACTGCTGGGGCACCGGGCGCATACCGAGGAGGTTGTGCTGCAGGCGAAGGCCTCCGATCAGTGGGCGTATTACCAGGCCAAGAATATTCGCGAGCATGAGGACGAGTTGTTCGCCGACTTCGCTGCCGTCGCAGGGAGCAGCGACGCCGGAGCGATGGCCAAGTTCGGGGAAAAGTCTGCACAGGAGGGGGAGCGCTACAAGCACGACAAGGGAGAGATCAAAGACAAGGCCGACGACTTGGACCGGGAGGTTGTCGTGGAACGGCGGCGCGCCGATCGGTATGACCTGGCGGAAGTGTTTCTGGAGATTGGGCTGGTGATTACCTCGATCACGCTGCTCTCGGGGCGTCGCATCTTCTGGCACGTGGGGATCGTGTTGAGCGTGGTGGGCGTAGTGGTAGCAGTTATGGGCGCCGTGGTGCACTGAGAACAATCGCTAGGCGGCGATTTCGTACTCGCTCTTAACCAGGCCGCTCGGATAGTGCTGCGTCGCTACATGGTGCAGACGCAGATCGCGCGGCAGGGCGCCGAAGAGAGGAATACCGTCTCCGATGAGCACGGGCACGCGGGTGATGATGAGGCGCTGAACGAGGCCGGCGCGCAGGAAGTTCTGAATGGTGATCCCGCCGTCGACATAGAGGTGGTGGGCGCCGCTGGCGGCGAGTTTCGCAACGATCTCCGCCGGAGATCCGGCCATCTGTTCCACAACCCCTCCTCGCACTGGGGAAAAGTCAACGGGGCGGCTGCTGAGGACGACGACACGCTTGTCCCCGTAAGGCCATACCGGGAAAGCCAGAACGGTTTCGAAGGTCTTGCGGCCGATCACCAGGGCATCGATGGTGGCGATGAACTCGTTGTAGCCGTGCGGTTCGCCGCCGCCCTCCGGTAGAAAGTCAAGATCGCCGTTCGGTCGCGCGATGAAGCCGTCGAGGCTGGTGCCGATAAAAACAGAAACTGTCATTGTGGATTCCTACTCAGCCGAAAATCTCCTACTGACTTCAAAAGCGGCACCATTGTACCTGCGCTGGACTGCCCGCGACGGGGTGAAGTAGTCAACCTCTGAACCGGGCGCGCGTCTGAATTGTAAGTGATCCGTTTCAGGGCAGAAGCGTTTTCATGCAGAACAGGCTGCCGCCGGACTTTTCGAACTCGGAAGTGTCGACGATAACGGGGGTAAGGCCTTCCTGGCGCAGGATGGCATCAAGGTGCGGGGTGACGTAAGGAGTTAGGTAGCTTCCGTTGGCTACAATGCCGTTGCCCATGAATTTGTGAGCTTCGTCGGCGGTGAGATGGTGCATTCGCTTCCAGAACCCGCGGAGGGTGGCGAGAGACTCGGGGGCGTAGGCAGCCGGATAGATAAGAATTGCTTCGTTGTTCAGAGGGCAGAAACAAGTATCGAGGTGATAGCAGTAGGGGTCGACCAGATGGAGAGGGACGACCGGGATATCCAATTTGGACATGGCATGGCTGAATTTTTCAACACCGCCCAAGGTCGAACGAAAACCATAACCGGCATAGATGAGAGACCAGTCCGGATGCCAAAGGAGGTCGCCATGGCCTTCGAGGTAGTCGGCACCAAGATCGACTTCGATGATCTTGAAACCGTGTTGGAGGTACCAGTCCACGTAAAAAGCGACCTCGCGCTGCCGTGAAGGATGCAGCATGCGGCTGGGCACGATGAACTTGCCGAGTCCCTTATGAAAACCCACAAAGACCTGATTAGCGGCGAAGACCATGTCCTCGAGGCCGGGGACAGGAGCGATGGTCTCGACCTGGCATCCGGCACGTTCCAAAGCGGAACAAAGAGCTTGCCATTGCTGTTGAGCCTTGGCGCGATCGACGGGAGACTTCCCCAACATGTAGGGGTTCTTTCGGTCGACGACATCGAAATAGGCAGGTGGACACAAGAGGACTTGCTTTGGCATGTTGGTGAAATGGTAGCGAGGCGCTGCTGTGGAGGCAAGGCACGGAAGACGAAGGTTCGGCACCAATGCCGGTGGTTCGGCACGGACGGACGAGGCGCAAGAGCAGAGATTCGCTTCGAAGGCAAGGATTTAGCCGGAGAAATTTCCACAGGGGCTGGCAGCTCACATGCACTGGTTTGCGTAATCTGGCTGCTGTTGCAAGTCTCAGGGGGCGAACTGTGAGGGGGGTACAAGTCTGAGATTGAAAGAGCAGTCCGGCGGAGGGTACGATGCTCAGCCACTGCGCGAATTCACAATGCTCAAAACCGTTTCTTCGACTGCGCCAAGGCAAGTTGTTCCTAGTGGAAACCGAGTGTGTGGCCAAATCGGGAGAGTTGACGCCACCGTCGTCACGCCCTACCCGGCAACAGGCCCGGCGCGTGGACCGGTACTGGCTGTGTGACCAATGCGCGAAGGTTTGGACGTTGGTTTACGACCTTCACCAGGGGATCATGTTAGTGCTGTTGCCGCAGCCGCCGGCCAGCGCGAGGCCAGCCATGGCGGAAGAGTACGGTAAAGCGGTAGGCGCGCGGCAGCTCCAGATTGTGCGTGGATGACTAGGTGGGTAAGTTAAGAGTAGTTTCAAGAAAAAGGCGCAGGGGGCTGGGACTGGCAACGGGCTGACGTTTCCTCACTTTCGCCCGATGGCGAGAATGTGGGAGCTTGCCCCGAGCAGGGCGGGGGTCGTGCTCCACCTTGCGGACCGAGGCGAGCAAGCGCTCTCGCTGCTCGGGGAGGTTCCAGAGCCGGTCGAAGTCCCGCGCCAGCCAACCTGGTCCTTCGATGGCCACGAGATCAACCTGCTTGAAGCCCGCTTCCAACAGTTCGGCGGCCAGTTCGTCGGGGAGGTGAAAAAACGCATCGGTAAAGTAGATTAGGCTGCCGGTGGGATTTCGATGCTGGCCTTCGGCCAGATCGCGCTCAAGGATGGGGACAAATTCCGGCCGGTCGAAGAATCCATTGGAGAGAGAATCGAGCAGCGAAGCGAACCGGCTGATGGCGGCAGCCCACAGCAGGCCTCCGGGCCGAAGAACGCGATGGGCTTCGCGCAACGCGGCGAGGCGATCGTTGCGCCGGGTGAGGTGATAAAGAGGACCGAGCATCAGAACTGCGTCGGCGGTCTGTTGGGCATGCTGCAGCTGGCGCGCGTCTCCAACGACAGCAGAAGCGAGGGGATGCTGAGGTTGTTGGGCCGAAGCGGCACGCGCCTGGTCGATATGACTAGGCACGGGATCGATGAGATGAGCTTCATAGCCGAGCGAGGCCAGCCAGCAAGCATAGGCACCGGCCCCGCCACCGACATCGAGCACCCTGGCGGGCGCGGACTGAATATGGCGGAGGATCAACTCCTGGGTGCGCGCGTGCTCGAGTTGAAACCATCCCGTGCGAAGACGAGAGGCTTCGTCGGCCTGAGTGTAGTGCCGAATGATTTCGTGAGCGGAGTTGTCGGCCATAAGTGGATCTAAGCACTGCCCGTGCGGCGATGCGGAGCGCGGTATCCCATGCCCATGGAGATGTGCCGGGCCGCGTCTCTTAGCGATTCGAGGATGCGTGGCATAGTCTGCGGGCTGACCTGCTGCGCCGTGCCGCTCAAACCGAGGCCGGCTTCAATCGTACCGCGATCATTGAAAACCGGAGCGCCGACGCAGCGAGCGCCAAGGTTGTTCTCTTCGTCGTCGACGGCGTAGCCTTGGGTGCGGACTTTTTCCAGTTCCTTGAGCAGACGCGGCAAAGTAATGATGGTTTTGGGCGTGCGCTTTTCCATGCCGCTCTGGCGCAGAATCTGCTCCAGTCGATCCTGGGGAATGTGCGCGACCAGGGCTTTGCCGATGCTGGTGGCGTGGACGCGCATGCGGCGGCCCACCCAGGTATCCATCCGGATGAACCCCTCCGGCTCAACCTTCTCGATATAGACGGCGTCAGGGCCATCCAGAATAGCCAGGTGGCAGGTGAGGCCGGTCTGGTGGGTGAGGTGGCGCATGATAGGCAAAGCCACGCCCCGCACATCCAATCCGCTCAGCGCTCCGCGGCTTAGGCTCAAGATCTTCAAGCCCACCCGGTACTTGCCCGACTCCGCATCGCGAGTTAAGTAGCCTTGCGTCTCCAGAGTGCGCAGAATGTAGCTGGCGGAACTCTTCGGGATGTTGAGTTTACGGCTGATTTCGGCGTTGCTCAGGCCATCGGATTCCTGCGCCACGGCTTCCAACATTGCGAGAGCGCGCTCAACCGCGGCGGACGGAGAATCGGAGGAAGCCGGCATGCTCGCTGATGGTACCAAAGTCGGCCAATAAAGTGAATGTATGTTCATCCTGTTGAACAACGGCCTTGACCGGCACGGACGGCTGACATACGCTTCGCCAGTATAGTGAATCATAGTTCACTATATTGAACACATCCTTTCAGTCCGCGGGAGAGAACACAAGTGCCCACCAAGGAAAACGGAACGAAGAACACAACCCGGCAACCTTCCCCCTCACCATTGGCAAGCGAAGAAGAGAAGACCGCACAGTACGCCCTGGCACAGGAGTGCATGAACCACGAGTGGGCCAACAATCCGCGATGGAGCGGAATCGAGCGTCCGTACACGGCGGAAGATGTGCTGCGTCTGCGGGGCTCGATTCACATTGAGCGCACGCTGGCGCGCCTGGGGGCGGAGCGGTTGTGGGAACTGCTGCAGACCGAGCCTTACGTCAATGCGCTCGGGGCTGTGACGGGCAACCAGGCGGTGCAGCAGGTGCAGGCCGGGCTGAAGGCGATCTATGTGAGTGGATGGCAGGTGGCGGCAGACGCCAACAACGCGGGCCAGATGTACCCCGACCAGAGCCTGTATCCGGCGGACAGCGTTCCGAACCTGTGCCGGCGCATCAACAGCGCGCTGCAGCGCGCCGATCAGGTGCATCATGCGGAGGGGAAAGTTGCTCCCGCGCAAACCTGGTTTGCGCCGCTGGTGGCCGATGCGGAAGCCGGGTTCGGCGGCACGCTGAATGCCTTTGAACTGATGAAGGGGATGATCGAAGCCGGTGCGGCGTGCGTACACTTCGAAGATCAGCTTTCGTCGGCGAAGAAGTGCGGACACCTGGGGGGAAAGGTTCTGGTTTCGACCACTGAGGCGGTGCAGAAGCTGGTTGCGGCGCGGCTTGCGGCCGACGTGATGGGCGTGCCCTCGTTGATCATGGCGCGCACTGACGCGGACAGCGCGCACCTGCTCACTAGCGACATCGATGCACACGACCGCGCCTTCTGCACCGGCGAACGCACGCCGGAAGGCTTTTATCGCATTCGCGGAGGCCTCGACTCGGCCATCGCCCGCGGACTGGCCTACGCGCCTTACGCCGACTTGATCTGGTGCGAGACCTCGCATCCCGATCTGGAAGAAGCACGCCTTTTCGCCGAGGCTATTCATGCCCAGCATCCCGGGAAGATGCTGGCCTACAACTGCTCGCCCAGCTTCAACTGGCGCAAGAATCTGGACGAGGCGACGATCGCCCGCTTCCAGCAGGAACTGGCCCGCATGGGATATAAGTTCCAGTTCGTCACCCTGGCCGGCTTCCACGCGCTCAATCTCAGCATGTTTGAGCTGGCACGCGGATACAAACTCGCGGGCATGACCGCCTATTCTCGTCTGCAGGAAAAAGAGTTCAGCCGCGAAACCCAGTACGGATATGAAGCGGTGAAGCACCAGCGTTTCGTGGGAACGGGATACTTTGACCAAGTGCAACAGGTGATCAGCGGCGGGCTGGCCTCGACCATGGCGCTGGACGGATCCACGGAAGCCGAACAGTTCAACGAAAAGAAGGCACTCGTTCGACCGAAGCATGGCCCGGACGCGGGTTGTCAGCCAATCCTGGGCGACTGTCCGCACACGCCGGTTCACATCGACGTCGGCCCGGAGGAGATGCTGCTGCCGTCGGGCGACTAGGAGCTAGTTCATGACTGGAGTGTTCGCGCGCTCAGCGTCGCCTTGTTTTTCCTGGGAGCAAGTCCTCGAGGGTTACCCGGCGGGCGCGAAGCGCAAGGCCGCCGCTCAAGCCGCATAGCTGGCTCTGCTATAATCGAACCGCCCCTGGGGTGTTGTTTCACATCCGTGCGGAAGTGGTGGAACTGGCAGACACACCATCTACCCGTATCGCTTTAGAAATTCTGTATAAGCTTTTGATAATAAGCCTTCTACCTTTCGTCTCAATGACTTCCGATAACGTCCTTCGGAATGGCCAGTAGCCGCCAGTAAGCCCCGGATGCAGGCAGTCGGTGCGAAATCCGGTGCAGTTCCTTGCGGTACAGAAGAGGCGCTCTGCGTCGATTACGTTGAAAGACTAGCAGGCTGCTGAAAGATTGACGGAAACGGTTTTGCACTTGCCGTTTTTCATGATTAGTTAGTGTCGAAGAGGGGGAGGAGCGTGTTTGTCGCAGCCTTTCCCGCCCGATTCCTATTCCAACAGACACACCTCGCCCCCGGCTTACACCGCCGGAACTGCGGCCGCCAGATTGCGCATGCGCACCAGGTTGTAGGCCGCGCAGGCGAAGGTAAAGATCCAGTCCACTTTGCGCACGCCGCGATGCCGCACTTTCCGCAGCAACGCCACCGTCTTCAGCCAGCCGAAACATTCCTCGATTCGCTTCCTCTTCTTCTGACTGATCCGGTATCCCACGTGCCGTGTGGTGCGCGCATCGATGGCGCAGTTAACGCGGCCCAATGGCGTGAACACGAATTACAGCTACGACTCGGTGTCGCATCTGCTCTCGGTGCTCCACAAGGCGGGAGTAAACACTCTAGA
>Ga0302320_10001408_pt1 | contig 57845 bp, 51 predicted proteins | sample Bog_T0_3_FD_202130 | JGI IMG/M metagenome (GOLD analysis project Ga0302320, IMG submission 202130) | Peat permafrost microbial communities from Stordalen Mire near Abisko, Sweden - Bog_T0_3 | ecosystem: Environmental > Terrestrial > Soil > Wetlands > Peat | place: Sweden: Abisko, Stordalen Mire... | reverse complement strand
TGCTTTGCAACAACTGGGTTTCCAGTTCCTCAAGGGTCTTGGGCACCGGTGGCAGACGCGCGGCTTGGTCTTCCTTGAGGCGGCGGAGACCGGCGCGGACAACCTCGCTCGCGGTTTGATACAGCCCGCTCTCGACTTCGTTTTCGACAAATTTGGCCAGTTCTGGCGTTAACGATATATTCATGATGGAAGCCTCATAAATTAAGTTCACAGGAATCCTACCACGAATAACAGGAATGAGTCAAATCCTGTTATTGGTGCTTCTCCGCTGAAAGCCCTCTGGAATTCGCAGTCCCCCGGGGAGAGATGCGCCCCTTCTGGCCCTTGAAGTGCCGATTGCTCTTCATAATTCCCCCTTCATAATTCATACTTTCCCCCGCCTGTGACCGACGCCCGAATCCACGAAATTCAAGCTTTGCTGCCCCGGGGGATGCTCCCCGACTGGGTGCGGTTGGGCTCGCGCCTGGTCCGGTTGCTGCGCGACCAGCGCCACGCCGCCACGCATGACGCCATCCTGGACCGGTTGCTGGCCCAGGCCCGGGCCTCGGTCGAGCTGCGCGAGACGCGCCGGTTGCAGGTGCCGCGCGTCTCGCATCCGCCGGAACTGCCCATCACCAGCCGCCGGGATGACATTGTCGCCGCCATCCGGGCGCATCAGGTGGTGGTGATCGCCGGGGAGACGGGCTCGGGCAAGACGACGCAGATTCCCAAGATGTGCCTCGCAGCCGGCTTGGGGATCGAGGCGAAGATCGGCTGCACCCAGCCCCGCCGCGTGGCGGCGCTTTCCATTTCCCAGCGCATCGCCGAGGAGCTGGCCGTGCCTTGGGGCCGCGAGGTCGGTTGCAAAATCCGGTTCGATGATCAGACCAGCGCCCACACGTACATCAAACTGATGACCGACGGCATCCTGCTGGCGGAGACGCAGGGGGATCCGCTGCTGTCCGAGTACAACGCCCTCATCATTGACGAGGCGCATGAACGCAGCCTGAACATTGATTTCCTGCTGGGCTATCTCAAGGGGCTGCTGGTCAAGCGCCCGGACCTGAAGCTCATCATCACGTCGGCGACCATTGACACGGCCGCGTTCTCCCAGGCGTTTAATAATGCGCCGATCATCGAGGTGTCGGGGCGGCTGTATCCGGTGGCGGTCTTCTATTCGCCGCTCGACGCGGAGTCGGAGGAGCAGGGGGACATGACGTATATTGACGCCGCCGTCCGGGCGGCGGAGCAGGTCTTGTGCGAGCCGGGCCGGGGCGACGTGCTGATCTTCATGCCCGGCGAGCGCGACATCCGCGAGACGAGCGACCTGCTGGAGGGCCGGTTCCGGCATGACGCGGAGATCATCCCGCTGTTCGGCCGGTTGAGCGCGGGCGACCAGCAGCGGGTGTTCGCGCCGTCGGACCTCCGCAAAATCATCGTCGCCACGAACATCGCCGAAACGTCGCTGACGCTGCCCGGCATCCGGTATGTGATTGACACCGGGTTGGCGCGCATCAGCCGGTACAATCCGCGCAACCGCACCAAACGGCTGCCGGTGGAGGAGATTTCCCAGAGCAGCGCCAACCAGCGCAAGGGCCGCAGCGGCCGCGTGCGGGACGGCGTGTGCATCCGCCTGTATTCGGAGGAGGATTTCAACGCGCGCCCCGCCTACACGCAGCCCGAAATTCAGCGGGCCAACCTGGCCGAGGTGATTCTGCGGATGATGGCGTTCCGGCTGGGGGAGATTGAGACGTTCCCGTTCGTCAATCCGCCGTCGCCGGCCGCCATCTCGGCCGGCTTCGCCCTCTTGCAGGAGTTGGGGGCGCTGGATGAGCAGCGCAAGCTGACGGACCTCGGCCGCGACCTGGCGCGCCTGCCGATTGATCCCACGCTCGGCCGGATGCTGCTCCAGTCGCAATCCGAACACGCCACGCGCGAGCTGCTCATCATCGCCTCCGGCCTGAGCATCCAGGATCCCCGCGAGCGGCCGCTGGACCAGAAGGAGGCCGCCCTGGCGGCGCACAAACGCTGGGACGATCCACAATCGGATTTTCTGACGCTGTTGAAGATTTGGAACGCGGTGCATGATAAATGGGAGACGATGCGTTCGCAGGGCCAGCGGCGCAAATTCTGCAAGGCGAATTTCCTCTCCTATCTCCGGCTGCGGGAATGGCAGGACCTGCACGCCCAGCTGCACGGCGCGCTGGAGGAGCTGGGGTCGGTGAAACTAAACGAGAGCAACGCCGCGTACGATGCCATCCACCGCTCCATACTGGCGGGGTTGCTGGGGCATGTGGGCCAGCGCAAGGAGCGGAATATTTACCAAGCCCTGGGCAACCGGCAGGTGGTGATTTTCCCCGGCTCGGCGCTCCATGACAAGGCGGAGAAGCCGAAGAAACCGGCGTATCCGCCCGCCCCGGCGACCGGCAGACCGGCCTCCCTCCAACAGCCGCCGTGGATGGTCGCGGGGGAACTGGTGGAAACCTCGCAGTTGTTTGCGCGCACCGTGGCGGGCATTGACCCGCTGTGGATCATCCAACTGGCGCCGCACCTGTGCCAGGTGACGCATCAAAACCCCCGCTGGGATGTCAAGGCCGGCAATGTGCTGGTGGACGAGAAGACCACGTTCAACGGCCTGGAACTGCGCCAGCGCAAGGTGGCCTATGGCAATATTGACGCGGCGGCGGCCACGGAGATTTTCATCCGCTCGGCCCTGGTGGAGGAGGATTTGCTGCCGGTTGGCCGGCGAAACCGTGAAACGGACGAGGAGGAGGAGGATGATGTGCGCGTGTTAAACCGCGCGCCCGGCCCGGCCCCGGCCCTGCCGCCGCAATATGCCTTTCTGGAACACAACGGGAAGGTGCGGCAGAAGATTGAGACGTGGCAGACCCGCGTGCGCCGGCATGATTTGATGGGCCTGGACGAGGCGCTGTTTGAATTCTACACGCATCAGTTGCGGAATGTGTCCTCCGTCCACGAACTCAACCGCTGGTTGCGCGAGCAGGGCGGCCCGGCGGCATTGAATATCAGCGAAGCCGATTTGACGGGCGGCCAGTCCTTGAATTACGACGCCGAGGCGTTCCCGGACGCCGTGCCGCTGGGCGGGCAGCCGGTGGCGTTGACGTATGCGTACGCGCCGGGCGAGGAACAGGACGGCGTGACGGTCAAACTGGGCTTCAGCCTGGCCCAGACCATTTCCCAGGCGAGCGTGGAATGGTCCGTGCCCGGCCTGCGCGAAGGCCAGATCGGCGAACTGTTGCGCGCGCTGCCCAAGGCGTTGCGCCGGGAGCTGATGCCCTTCCCGCCCAAGGTGGCGGAGATCGCCCGCGACCTGCGGCCCACCGGCGAATCGCTCAAGCAGGACCTGGCGCAGTTCATCCGGCAGCGCTACGGCGTGGCAATTCCGCCGGACAGTTGGCCGCCCGACGCCGTCCCGGCGCACCTGCGGCCCCGCATTGAGGTGGTGGATCACGACCACAAAACCCTGGGGAGCAGCCGCGACCTGAGCCAGTTGCGCCAGCGCCTGGAAAAGGCCAGGGTGGAACCGACCGGGGAAGACCCCGCGTGGGCGCGGTTCGCCTTAACGTGGGAGCAGTTTGGTTTGACGGGCTGGACGTTCGGCGATTTGCCGGAGCGCATCACCGTGAGCGAAGGCGGCAAGGTGCCCTTATACGCCTGGCCGGGCCTGCAGGAGGAGGAACCGGCCTCGGTCAGCCTGCGCTTGTTTCGCAGCCAGGAGGCGGCGCGGCGGGCGGGCCTCGGCGGCTGCCGACGGCTGGTGAGCCTGGCCCTGCAAAAGGACCTGGCCTGGCTGCACAAGGATTTGCGGGCGCTGTCGCGCTTCGCGCCCTTGACGACGGGCTGGCTGACGGCGGAGGAATTGTCGGAGGCCGCCTTTGAAAACCTCCGGCGGCACCTGCTGCCCGGCGAAGTGTTTCCCGCCCTCACGGAAGCGGCGTTCAAAGCGGCGGTGGAACTGGCCCGGGCGGGGCTGCCGGGACTGGCGGTGAAGCTGGCGGACCGGCTGGGCGTGATCCTGAAATTACGCCAGGATGTGCTGCTGCGGTGCAAGGGTGGGACCGGCTTCCAGCCGGTCAATCCGGCGCCGGCGGCGAAGCCGAAAGTCCTCACCAATCTAAAACACCTGGGGGTGCCGGCGGCGGCCCCGGTGGCCAACCGCTGGGTGGTGGAACTTAACCAGTTGCTGCCGGCGGACTTTTTGGCAACCGCCCCGTACGACCAGCTCCCGCAAATCCCGCGCTATCTCAAGGCGCTGCTCCTGCGCATGGAACGCGCGGCGCTCAACCCGGTGAAAGACCAGGAGCGCGCCCGGCAACTGGCGCCCTGGGCGGCCGCGCTGCAAAAATTCACGGCCGCCCCGCCGTCATCAGTGGAAGGCCGCCGCCGCCTGGAGGAGTTTCGGTGGATGATTGAGGAGTACAAAGTCTCACTCTTCGCGCAGGAACTCGGGACGGCGTTTCCGATTTCCCCGAAGCGTCTCGAGCAGCAAATGGAGAAGCTCAAGTAGAGCTTGAAGATTCGGACCGGGCGCGGATGCGGGTTTCAATCTCCTCCAAGGCATTTTCCGGGACGGAATTCTGCGCCGTCGTCGTGAGCCGCAATTCGAGCAGAACCTTGTCGGTCTGGGACAGGTTGGCGGCATCTGGCCAATCTTCCACGGCCGGCTCCTCCACATGGCCGATCTGTTCCAGCACCCCCCGGAGGTCTTCCGGTTTGAGCGCTCCCAGTTCGGCCATGATGCTGGCTGTCCGCATAAGGCAACGTAGCACGACATTTGTTTTGCGCAAGTGGCTTATTTTTAAGCGAATGAGGTCGTTGACAAGACGAGTAAAAAAAGTTCAATACGCAAACCCGGCCCGCCGGGCGGGGCGGCATGGGGACCCGGGGCGCGGCCCGGGGGGTGCAATTGGAGCCTCCTCACGGGCGTGTTGCCCAAGCCCCGGAGTGTGCCCGCCTGCCCGCCGTGGCTTCAGCGAAGGAGGGTCCTGCCCGCCGTAGCTCCAGCGAAGGAGGGTCCTGCCCGCCGTAGCTCCAGCGAAGGAGGGTCCTGCCCGCCGTAGCTTCAGCGAAGGAGGGTCCTGCCCGCCGTAGCTCCAGCGAAGGAGGGTCCTGCCCGCCGTAGCTCCAGCGAAGGAGGGTCCTGCCCGCCGTAGCTCCAGCGAAGGAGGGTCCTGCCCGCCGTGGCTTCAGCGAAGGAGGGTCCTGCCCGCCGTAGCTTCAGCGAAGGAGGGTCCTGCCCGCCGTAGCTTCAGCGAAGGAGGGTCCTGCCCGCCATAGCTTCAGCGAAGGGGAGGGTCCTCGGGCACAGCAACGTTGAAACCAATGCAATTGCTGGATTTTTCGTGTTCCCGACGGATGGAAAGCGCGCTGTTTTTTCCACTTTTGTGTTTGGGCAACACACCCCCATGCCGGCTGCTGCGAAATGGATCACCTCCGCCCGGCAATCGCCGACTGATGGACGCCGGGCAGTTCGGCAAAATTTGTCACGGTCGTTTGCAGATCATGGAGCAGCCCATCCTTCAGCCCGTAAATCCAGCCATGCACGGTCAGGGGTTGGCCGCGTTCCCAGGCCTCCCGGGCGATGGTGGTCTCACAGACATTCGCCACCTGCTCGATGACGTTTAATTCGCACAGCCGGTCGGCGGCCCCGTCGGCGGCCGGCAGGCCGGACAGGGCGGACTGATGTTTCCGCCGCACGTCCTGGACATGGCGCAGCCAATTGTCGCTCAGGCCCACCCGGTCGCCCCGCAGCGCGGCCTGCACGCCGCTGCACCCATAGTGGCCGCAGACGATGATATGGCGCACTTTCAACATGTCCACGGCAAACTGCATGACGGACAGGCAATTGAGGTCCGTGTGGACCACCAGGTTGGCAATGTTGCGGTGGACAAAGAGTTCCCCCGGCAGCAGCCCCACAATTTCATTGGCGGGCACCCGGCTGTCGGAGCAGCCAATCCACAGGTAGGCGGGCGACTGCTGGCGGGCGAGCTTGCGGAAAAATTCCGGATCCCGCCGCCGGATGTCCCCGGCCCAGGCCTGGTTGTTCGCGAACAGTTCGTTGAGGGTTTGCATAATAATGCCACCTTACCCGGCGGTTTAATCCCTCTACATTGGGCCATCCAGGGTTAAAAGGCAAGTTTGCGATGCCAGTTTGCGATGCCGGGTGGGACGGATCTTGACATTACCCCTGGGGCGCGGGCTTCAGACCGCTTCAACTTCCAAATCACCGCTGACGCGCAACCCAACGGGCTTGGTTGGTGGTCGTGTGCTGAAGCGGTCCCGCAAAGCGCGGGACCGCGCCCCGGGGCGGTGTCGCCGCCTGGGATGCAGGAGTGTCGCTTGTATCTTGAACGCCGGGCCGGGTTGGTCTTAACTTCCCGCCAACAAAATGAACCTCAGCATTCGGGATTTGATGGCCTCCAGCGGCGTGGCCTTTGGCACCAGCGGCGCGCGCGGCCTGGCCACCGCCATGACCGACCAGGTGTGTTACGCCTACACCTGCGGCTTCCTCCAATACTTGGAATCCATCGGCGAGTTGAAACGCGCCGGCGAACGCGTCGCCGTGGGCGGCGACTTCCGCCCCAGCACCGACCGCGTGATGCTGGCCGTCCTGCAGGCGGCGGCCGACCTGGGTTATGCCCCCGTCAATTGCGGCCAGACGCCGTCGCCCGCCGTCGCCCTGTTCGGCCTGGTCCATCATATCCCGGCCATTATGGTCACCGGCAGTCATATCCCGGACGACCGCAACGGCATCAAATTCAACAAGTGCGCGGGGGAAGTTTTGAAAAGCGACGAAGCCGGCATCGCCGGCCAGTCGGTGGAGATCAAGGCCGGACTTTTTGACGCGGGCGGTTGGTTTTCGGCCCCTCAACCCCGGCCCCGGCCGGTGTCGCCGGCGGCGGGCGCGGCCTATGTGCAACGTTATTTGAGCGTGTTCCCGGCGGACGCGCTGACCGGCCTGAACCTGGGGGTCTATCAACATTCCGCCGTCGGCCGGGACGTGCTGGTGGAAATTCTCGCCGGGCTGGGCGCCCGGGTCACGCCGCTCGGCCGTTCGGACAAATTTATCCCGGTGGACACCGAGGCCATCCGCCCGGAGGACGTCGCCCTGGCCCGCCAATGGGCCGGGGAACACCATTTTGACGCCATTGTCTCGGCGGATGGGGACAGCGACCGGCCCCTGATCAGCGACGAACACGGCGAATGGTTGCGCGGCGACGTGACGGGCATCTTGTGCGCCAAATTTCTCGGGGCCGATTCGGTGAGCACACCGGTCAGTTGCAATACGGCGGTGGAAAAGTGCGGCTGGTTCCCGGAGGTTCGGCGTACGCGCATCGGGTCGCCCTACGTCATCGTTTCGCTGCAACAGGCCGCCGCCGCCGGGGCGCACCGGGTGGTCGGCTATGAGGCCAACGGCGGATTTCTCTTGAATTCCGACATTCCCTTCGGGGACCGGACGCTCGCTGCGCTGCCCACCCGGGACGCCGTGATCGTCATCCTGGGCGTCCTGCTGCTGGCGCGGCGCGAGGGCAAAACCGTCGCCGGGCTGGCCGCCACCCTGCCGGCCCGGTTCACCGCCAGCGACCGGATCAAGAATTTCCCCACCGCCCGCGGCGCCGCCCTCCTGGCGCGGTTCAGCACCGGGCGGCCGGCCGAGGATCTGGCCGCCGTGGAAAGCGTCTTTGGCGGCCTCGCCGGCCGGGTGGTGGCCCTGGACCGCACGGACGGCCTGCGCTGCACCTTTGCCAATGAGGAAATCATCCATCTGCGCCCCTCCGGCAACGCGCCCGAACTCCGCTGCTACACCGAGGCGGCCACCGAGGCCCGGGCCCGGGAGCTGAACGCCGCCGCCCTGCAACACCTCGCCCGCCCGGTCTAAATGGCAAGGCTGCCGACCAAGTCGGGGTGGGGACGGGGTGGGGACGGCTCGTCCCCACATCCTGCCACCGCCTCGTCCCCGGTAAACGAAACCCGAAACCCGAAACTCGAAACCCGCCCCCCCTGTGCCCGGCTTGCAGGCTGGGGTACCACCCGGCATGGCGTTTGCCCACGTTCCGACTTTGTCGGTGGCCATGCCTGAACGGGGAGAAGTCGCAATTAACCATTCCCATGATCCTGGGTTTAAACTAACTTCCCTCCCGGGCGGCCCGCCTTCCGGCTGGGTGACCTGGCCGTAATCATGCAATAGAAACGCAAATGGTTGCGCCGCGGATTTTTGCGTAAGGCGAGGAGTGAGGTGCGTAGCATATCCTTCATGGATCTGGAAACACCTCACGACGACGTCCTTACGCAAAAAGACCAAACCAACACTGCGTTTCTGTTGCATGGTTATGGCCTAGTTTATGTGGATTTGTTCCCAATGTGGCGAGCCCGTCGATGATCTGTTGGACTCGTGTTGGAAATGCGCGGGCGGCCCGGCGGTTCCGGCCGGCAAAAGCGCCGCACCGCCTGAAAAGTCCGCCGCGACCCCGCCGGCCGTGACCCGGATTGAGCCGGGGCCGCTCCGGCGCGAGGACGACGCGGGGGCTCAGGCCTTGGTGGTGAAGGTGGTCCAGCACCGTCTCCAGGCCGATTTGACGGAGGCTTACGACCGCATCGCCCAGTTCAGCTTGGACCCGCAGTGTAGCCGTTCCCTCAACGAACCCCTGTCCCTGCGTGACGGGCCGGCCTTGTACATCAAGATAATATACAAGGCGGACAACCGCGGCCTGACCGTGATGCTGCTGCAGGCCGGGCGCGACCTGCTCACCTTGAACACCACCGGCCCGGCCGACTCCTTCATGACCCTCCGCCTCTCCCCGGCCTCGGCCCTCACCATATCCATCGTCCGTCCCCGTCAATAAAGCATTGACCGACAGTGGCCGGAGGTCGGGGCATCCACGACGGGCTGAAAGCCCGAAATGTGAAAGTCTGGGCTGGAGCGAGACCCGCGAGCGCAGGCCCAGGACCACCCGCTCACGACAATTGTGGAGGCCTGCCGGGCCGTAACCCTGGCCGCCAAGCTGGCGCACGCACCCTCCGCCGGCAACGTGGGTTGGGCTAATTATCTGAAGCAGCCGAGGTGAGGGCGTGTTGCCCAAGCCCCGGAGTGTGCCCGCCTGCCCGCCGTAGCTTCAGCGAAGGAGGGTCCTGCCCGCCGTAGCTTCAGCGAAGGAGGGTCCTGCCCGCCGTAGCTTCAGCGAAGGAGGGTCCTCGGGCACAGCAACGTCGAAATCAATAACATTGCTGGGGTTTTCGTATGCCCGACTGATGGCATGCGTGCTGTTTTATCCGTTTTTGTCTTTGGACAACACGCCCATGACGAGGCTCTGACCAAACCACCGCTAGTCCGCCCAGCCCCGGCAACCCCGACATTTGACCGACAGTGGCCGGAGGCCGGGGCATCCACGACGGGCTGAAAGCCCGAAATGTAAAAGCCTGGGCTGGAGCGAGACCCGCGAGCGCAGGCCCAGGACCACGCGCTCACGACAATTGTGGAGGCCTGCCGGGCCGTAACTCTGGCCGCCACGCTGGCGCCGGCATCCTGCCGGTCGGCTTTCCTTTCAAAAGCCGGGGCCGCTGTCTTCAAACGCTTCGTACGTGATGAGGAACCGGACGAGGGCTTCAATCTTCTGTCGACTGGGGCCGTTCAGGGCGTTGAAGAAACGCGAGTCGTAGTGCCGGCAATAATCCGCCGCCAGTTTGTAACCGAGCGCCGGGGAATCCCGGTGCCAGAGATAAATGGCCAGGGCCTGTTCGATCAACATGAGGTTCCAATGCCGGACGATGCGGACCCGCCCCCATTGTTGATTCTGATATTCACTTTGAAAATCCGCCAGGCGCTTATGCAACGATTGCGCCGCCCGCCGGTTAAATTTCGGCTCGAACTCATCCGCCCCCGCCAGCAGGAGCCGGGCCTCAAGGTTAAACTTGGCCGCCCCGCCGCTGGCTTTGCCCTTGGGCAAAACCGACCGGGTGGCGATCCAAATGGCGAAGGCCGCCAGCCGCTCCGGCCGCGCCAGCCACTTTTTGAGAACGGTCAGCCGCATCAGGTGTACGCTGCCCTGCGCGTCAATGTCGGCGGCGACTCTAAACAGTTTTTCCGGAATGTCGGTGGGCATAAATTGGTGATTACGCTGCTCAACTATTTTGACAGAATTGACAGAATGGACGAAAATAATATTCCGAACATTTTGTCATTCTATCCGAACTCCCAATGTTAGAATTCAGCCTTCGCTTCCCGCCCTGCGGGATCCCTGCTTTTGTGTCTCCGTTCTGTCCAGGTTCTAATTTTTGCCGGCTTGGATCAGCTCGTTGCACTGTTCCAAGGGCAGCGGCTTGGCTATTTTGATGCTCTCGATCATCTTGGATTGTTTTTCGGTCGGCTTGAAAAAGGCCTCCACCAACCGGTCGGTCACGTCCACCTGCGCCGCGCCCGGATGTTGGTTCAGCGCCGGCTCGTCCCATTTGGAAATCAAATTGGTCACGCCCGCCGCCCGCTCAATTTCCGGAAGCCGTTCCCGGATCGCCGCCAGCGCCTCGTCGCACGGCGCGGTGCTGAACACCTCCCGGTGCATTTGATCCTGCAGCGCGCGCAACGCGGCGGAATCTTCCGTGAGTTTGGCCGTGTCCCCGGCCTGTTTTTCCGCCTTGGCCGTGGCCACCTGCGACTGCAACTGCGCCATGTGCGCGCCGCTCGTAAACCAGGCGTAGGCCACCACGCGCGAATCATACACCCCCACCCGGCCCGCCACCGAGTTGGTTTCCGCCCCGCCGACCGGCCACGCCAGGGCCAGCCCACCCAGACAACCCGCCAACACCGTCAGGTTCCATTTCATAACTGTTTTGCTTTCCGTCAAGGGAGCGCGCCGGCCAACCCGGAATTCCGGCGAGTGGATCATCGTCGCCAGCAACCGATTTCTGAGCTTCGCCGCCGCACTCCACCCGACTAATCTATTCGGTTAAATCCACGCGTCCAGCTTATGCCTGCCGCCCGTCCTTGGGAAATTGATAAATTCGATGCGGCATTGAACAAATCAATCCCCGGGCCGGAAGCCGGCACGGACTCATTTGGCCGCCTGATCCAGCGCGTCCAGCACAATTCCCGGGGTGAGCAGGTCCGGCAGAATAATCGGTGCGGCGCCGGCGGTTTTGGGGAAGACCAGCACGAGCGGCACGCCGGCGCGACCGTGCCGGGTCAGTTCATCGGTGATGTCGTCGGGGGTGCGCGTGTAATCGGCCAGCAGGGCCACGGCGTCCCGCGCCTTCAGCCGGGCGCGTACGGCGGGGATTTCCAGGCTGGTCTTCTTGTTCAGTAAACAAATGGCGCACCAGCGGGCGGTAAAATCAACCAGGACGGGATGCCCGGCCGTTTGTGCCGCCACCACCGCGGCGGGTGTCCACCGGCCCCAGTCAATGCCGTCGGCGGATTCCTTCAATGAGCCACCGGCGGCGGACGCCGTCAGCGGATCGCGCCAGTGCAACTGATCTTCCAGCGCATAAGTATATCCGCCAATCACCAACGCTGCCGTGATGCCCAGCGCCAGACCCTGATGACGCCGGCCGCGTTGCGCAAATTCACCGAAGACCCACGCCGCGAACGCCACAATGACCAGAAATATGCCCAGCCACAAGACCTTGGGGCCAAAGTCCCCCCCCGCCAGATTGAACAGCCAGACCGTGGTCAGCAGCATGAGGAAACCCATGCCGATTTTGAATTTTTCCATCCAGACCCCCGGTTTGGGCAGATATTTCAGCCAGGCCGGATTCCAGCTCAACGCCACATACGGCGCGGACAGTCCCAGGCCCACCGTCAGGAAGATCAACAAAATGACCGGGGCGCTCTGCGCAAAGGCGAACCCCAGGGCCGGACTCAAGAACGGCGCGGTGCAGGGGGTGGCCAGGGCGGTGGCCAGCAGACCGTTGAAGAACGCCCCGGGAAAACCGTGCTGACGGGTGAGTTGGCTGGCGGAGTCCAAGGCGCGCCCGGCCAGGGAAACTTCAAACAACCCGAATAGGTTGAGCGCCACCAGCAGCACCAGTGTGGTGAGGCTGACCAGGAAAATGGGATTGCCAAACTGCAGGCCCCAGCCCGCGCGATGACCGGCCGCCTTGAGGCCGATGACCACGCCCGCCAGCACCAGGAAGGACACCAACACCCCCAGCGCATACATCAGCCCGAGCAGCCGTACCCGGCGCGGCTGGCTGCCGGCTTCCCCGACAAAGCCAAGAATTTTCAGGGCGATGACCGGCAACACGCACGGCATGATGTTCAGGATCAATCCGCCGATAAACGCGTAGAGCAGCATCCGCCCCAGCGATGGTGCCGGCCCGGCCGGCATGGCGTCCGCCGGGCTGATTTGTCCGGTTGTCGGGGCTTGGTTGGGGCCGCTGTCCCCGGGCACACCCAGGCTGACTTCGTAATTCATCGCGCCTTGGCTGCCGTTCAAGGTCAGCACTCCGGCGACGATTTGGGGCCAGTCGCCGGAGAGTTTCTTAACCGCTTTGCGCAGCCCGAAACCGTCCGCTGACTGCGGCAGCAGTTCGGTGGCGGCCTGGATTTCGTAATTATCATTGGTGCCGGGGAAAAAATCCGCCGTGTCAATCCGCAGGGATTCGGTATGCGCCGCGATGTAACGGCCTTGGATGAGCAACGTCCGATTGTTGGTATCAGCGGCTTTTTCCCATGCGGCGTGGACGGACCATTGGGCCTCGGGCAGGGGACCGGGCACTTTTTTCTGCCAGACCTCGAAGAGCGCTGCGTCGGGGGAAGCCTTGGTTTCCCCGCCCACGTTCAGGGTGGCGGCGACGGTGTCCTTGCCGGGGATGCAGGAGTCCTTGCATTCCAGCCAGGAGACATTGGCCTGCAATTGGAGGACCTGGTCCGGTTTGAGATCCGGGGCCAGTTTGAGCGGGACCAACAGCACCACCTCGTCCTCATACCCGTAGGTGGTGATGTCGGCGGGCGGCAGTTTGCGGGGCAGGGGCCATTGAATGTCCCCGGCGGTGACCCCCGGGGGCAGCGTCCATTTGACTTCCGTGGGCAGGCCGGCATCGCCGGCATTTTTCCAGTACGTATGCCAGCCGGGTTCCATTTTCAGATCCAGCCCCGCCAGCACGGTGTCGCCCGGCCGGGCGGTGCCGGCGGACAAGATCAAATTGACCTGCGTATGCGCGGCCCGGGCCGTGAAAAAGCCGGACCCCAGACAGGCCAGCAGGATGAAAATCAAGCGTCGCACGAGGATTAGATGCCACAGCCGGAGGTTTATTTGAAATTATTTCTGCAATTTAGCGGCGGGGGCGCGGGTCCGCGACCCACAATTTGACATCGGCTGCAGGGTCATCCCGTTGGCTGCCGCCCCCGGGTAGGGCTGGCAGTCCTCTGCCCGCCGCGAGGGTCGTGGATGGTCCGGTCGATTGGCGATCGTACCACGGCGCGCACGGCGGGAGGTTGGGACGGCGCGCTGCGCCGTCCCCGCCCGCATTCCAGCGGGCGGTCCGCACGTGGTGAGCCACCCGTCGGTCATGGCTCGGTTCCGTCGCCTCACGCCCGGCAACGGTGACAGCGCCGCGCGCACGGCGGGAGGTAGGGACGGCGCGCTGCGCCGTCCCCGCCCGCGTTCCAGCGGGCGGTCCGCACGTGGTGAGCCATCCGGTCGGTCATGGTTCGGTTCCGTCGCCTGACGCCCGGCTCGGCGACGGGGACAGCGCAGCGCGCTGTCCCCACCCGGGGGGCAAGGTGCGCCCATGGTCCCGGCCGTGCATCCCGAAGCCGTAACCATGCAAAAGATACGCTAGTGGTTGTGTCGTTTATTTTTTGGTAAGGCGAGGAAAGAGGTGCCTGGCATTTCCATCATGGATATGGAAGTACCTCACGAAGATGCCCTTACGCAGAGAGACCAAACAAACACTACGTCTCCTTTGGATGGTTACAACCAAGTTGTTGGCGAATTTTCCCTACCACAGACCTCGAAATCCAAGGCCGCCAGGCGTGCAAGGTCAAAAATTAACACAAACTATGGGAATACAATAGGTTACATTGAATATTCGGGATAAAAATAACCAAAAACAACCATAAATAACCAAAATCACAGTTTCGTTTTTTTGGGGCGTCCACTGGGTGCCGCCCCGCCGGCGCACCTGATCGCCGCCGTAGTGGTGCGCCCCGCCTCCCGCTCCGCGGACCAACCCGCAGTCCGTCCGCTCAATTGGCGCGCCCGTCCAACCTCGCCAACGGCTCCGGGATGCACGGATGGTCCCGGGGCGGTGGGGTTTTTTTATTGAAATTCCGGCCGCGATTTGCCATGCTTCAATCTTGGATTATGAATTACAAAATCTCTGAACGCGCTGCGTCGTTGTCCCCCTCCCTCACTTTGGCCATTGATGCGAAAGCCAAGGCGATGAAGGCGGCGGGCGAGGATGTGGTGGGATTTGGCGCGGGCGAACCGGATTTCGACACGCCGCAGCACATCAAAGACGCCTGCGCCCAGGCGCTGGCGGCGGGGTTCACCAAATACACCCCGGCCAGCGGCATCCCGGAATTGCGCGCGGCCATCGCGGATAAATTCAAACGGGAGAACGGGCTGGACTACAAGCCCAGCCAGGTGATTGTCAGTTGCGGGGGCAAGCACTCCTGCTACAACGTCATCATGGCCACCTGCCAACCGGGGGACGAGGTGATCATTCCCGCGCCGTACTGGTTGAGCTACCCGGAGATGGTGAAGCTGGCGGGCGCCCGGCCGGTCATCCTGACCACCACGGACCAGACGGAGTTCAAGGTGACGCCCGCCCAGCTCCGCGCGGCCATCACGCCGCACACCCGTTTGTTCATTCTCAATTCGCCGAGCAACCCCACCGGCAGCGTCTATACACCGGAGGAGGTCCGGGCGCTGGGGGATGTGTGCGTGGAAAAAGATGTGCTCATCATGAGCGATGAGATTTATGAACATCTGGTGTATGACGACGCGGTGGTAAAGAGCGTGGCCAGTTTCTCCCCCGCGCATTTTGAACACACCATCATCGTTCATGGCTTTGCCAAGGCCTGGAGCATGACCGGCTGGCGGCTGGGTTTTCTGGCCGCGCCGGAGCCGATTGCCAAGGCCATTGACGCGGTGCAAAGCCACAGCACGAGCAACCCCACCAGTTTCGCCCAGAAGGGCGGCGTGGCGGCGCTGACCGGGCCGCAGGATCATCTGCCCAAATGGCTGGCGGAGTTCGCCAAACGGCGCAGTTATGCCTGGCAAAAATTGAACAGCATTCCCGGCATATCCTGTGTGAATGCCAAGGGGGCGTTTTACCTCTTCCCCAACATTTCCCAAACCGGCCTGAAGTCGGGCGATTTTTGCGCCCGGCTGCTGGAACAGCAAAAAGTCGCGGCCGTGCCGGGCATCGCCTTCGGGGCGGATGACTATCTTCGCATCAGCTACGCCACGAGCCTGGCCAACATTGAAAAAGGTCTCGACCGCCTGGATAAATTCGTGCGCAGCCTGTCCTGAACCCGAACTCCGAAGTTGGGGAGCGCGCCCGCCCCGGGCGTGGCTGGCCGTGCCCTCGCGGCCAGCAGTTTGGACGAACGGACGCATGCACAGTGGCGGACGCTTCAGGACATACAAGGTTTTCCGCGAGGGTGCGGAAAACAGCGCCCGGGGCGGGCGCGCTCCCCGGATTCAAACCGGTTCCACTCCTTCGGCCTCGAGCAGAAGGCGTTTCCACTCCAGGCCGCCGGAGAAGCCTCCCAGCCGGCCGTTGGCGGCCAGCACGCGGTGACAGGGAATCAACACGGGCAGGGGATTGGCGCCGCACGCGCCCCCCACGGCGCGAATGGCTTTGGGCCGGCCGATCTGGCGGGCCAAGGCGCCGTAGCTGGAAGTTGTCCCGCTTGGAATTTGTTGTAAGGCGTCCCAGACCCGGCGTTGAAAATCGGTGCCGGAAACAACCTCCAAGGGCGGCCATTCGCCAGGTTCCTGACCGGCCAACGCCCGTTTCAAAGCCCGGGTCGTGAGGCGATGCCACTGGGTGATTTGCCGGTTCAGTTTCTGGGTGACGGCCGGGTGGTGGCGGGATTCGTCCGGGGTCCGGGGAAAGGAGATCCCGGCCAGGCCGTGCGCCGTATAACGGGCCGTGAATTCCCCCCGGGCGGTGGGGATTCCCAGTTCAATCAACGCGGCCGGAGAGCTGGCATTCATGGTGCAGATCAAGGATTGATGTAATAATGACAGAGGATCAGGAACAGGATGACAAAGAGCAAGGCGACCAGGCCAAAAAACCGCCGGCGTTGGATCCGTTTTTCACAACCCATGGGGCGCAGACCATGCACCCCGCCCGCCGCCAGGAGGCTGACCAAGCGGGGGTTCGAGGCGGCCGGACCGCGCAGATATTCACACCAGCGGTTCCACCAGGCCGGCAAATCAAATTTTCGTCCGCCAAATTCGTTGATCAATTCCGGCGGCGGCGGGGCGGGTCGCGACGGCGGGGGGGCCTGATTCACTTCCTCAAAGACGGTTTCCAGAACGGCGGGCCGGGATTCGGACCGGGGTTCTCCGGCCCGGGGGACGGCGACACCCGGCGGCAGGGTGGTGGAACGCAATTTAGGGCCGGAGTTTTGCGTGATTTGCGAATCGAGCTTTTTGATCTGAGATTCGAGCGCGGCAATCTGTTCGTTGAGCGCGCGCGCCTGGGCTGAAATCGGATCCGTTTTTTGCTTGAACCAGGCCATGGCCAGTCAGGTGATCGGGCGGGTTAATGATGGGTCAGCAGCAGGAGCAGCGCTCCCAGCAGGACGGCCGCCAGCAGCGGCAGGCTGAAGGCCAGGCCAATCTGACATAAACGCGGAAAAGGCAGGTCGGCCAGGGTCACGGGCGCTGCCGGGGCGGCCGCGGCGTCCGGTCGGGCCGGCGCGTCCCCAGCCAACACGGGCAGCTTCAACCGGGCGGAATTCCATTCCATGCGCGCATTTTCGACGGCGGTGAGGCCGCGGGTCAGTTCCACCGTGAAATTCTCTCTGGTCCAGGCCTCGTCCCGGACGGCCTGTACCCGGGCGAGGGCGGCGCGAAAATCAGTGATGGTTTTGGCCATTTGCTCGGCATCGCGCCGGGCGTTGAACTCGGCCTCCTCCAGCAACCCGAGGCCGCGGGTTAGGCTTTGAATCATTTCCTGGCGGCCCGTTTGAAATTCATTTTGGCGGCGGCGCAATTCCTCAAGCGAGGCGCGTTCGCGCTCCAGTTCATCCTGGGCGCGCTTTAGTTCGACGAGCTTTTGCTGGGCCTCCACGACTTTGCGGTCGACCTCCTCGCGGTTGGGCGCGCGTTGCGGGATGGCGGAGGCGGGGGACGGGGCCGGAGCGGCCGAAGGGGCTACCGGCCGGGCCAAGGGCGTTTTATGCGCCAGGTACTCGGTGTCAATAAATTCGGTCGCGTCGTGTTCGCCAGCCATGAACCGACTTTAGACCCGGCGGGAGATTCTGTAAAGAGGCGTGTTGCCGGCGGGGGAAGTTTATTCCACTGGGGCGTGCTGGAGGGCCAGTTCCGTGATTTCCAGGAATCCGTTCAACTGGCGGATGCGGGTGGGATGCCGCATTTTGCGGAGGGCTTTGGCCTCGATCTGCCGGATGCGTTCGCGGGTGACCTGGAATTGATGGCCCACCTCTTCGAGGGTGCGGATGGTGCCGTCCCCGAGGCCGAAGCGCAGTTCCAAAACTTTGCGTTCCCGTTCGCTGAGGCTGCACAGAACAGTGCTCAGCTTATCCCGCAGGAGGCTGAAGCTGGTGATGTCCAGCGGATTGTCGGCGGCCTTGTCCTCGATGAAATCGCCGAAGCTGGCCTCGTCCCCGTCGCCGACGGGGGATTGGAGGGAAATCGGCTGCTGGGCCATCTTCAGGAGGCTGCGCACCCGATTGAGCGGCAGGTGCATTTCATCGGCCAGTTCCTCCGGGGCGGGCTCGCGGCCGAAATCCTGCAACAGCGTTTTCTGCGCCCGCAGCATCTTGTTGATGATTTCGATCATGTGGACCGGGATGCGGATGGTGCGGGCCTGGTCAGCGATGCTGCGGGTGATGGCCTGGCGGATCCACCAGGTGGCGTAGGTGGAGAATTTGTAACCCCGGCGGTATTCAAATTTTTCAACCGCCTTCATCAAACCGATGTTGCCCTCCTGGATCAAATCCAGGAAGGACAGGCCGCGGTTGGTGTATTTTTTGGCGATGGAAATTACCAGGCGCAGGTTGGCCTCCACCATTTCCGTCTTGGCCTGGACGGCCTTGGTGGAGGCGGCGATGAGCTGTTTGAACGCCGTCAGATATTCCTCATGCGGGAGGCGGACCAACTCCTCGAGGGCCTGGATTTTAATGCGCTCGGCCTCGACCAGATGTTTTTGCGGACCGGATTCGCTCTGTCGCCGGGCGTCGGCCAGCGCTCGGAGGCTGTACTGCAGCTTGTCGTGGATGTTTCCCGCCACCAACGCGATTTCTTCGATTACATTTTGCTTGAAATAAAATTCGGGGAAGGTGGCTTGGAGGGTTTGATCAATTTTCTTGAACCCGGCGCGGGCCTGGTCCCGGTGGCTGCGGGCGTCGCGCCACTGGACGAAATGGGCGTCCACCTGGCGGTCGAGTTCCCGGACGCGGTTGGCGAGCCGGCGCACGGCCCGCAGATGGGCGTCGCGGCTGTTCACCTTTTTTTCCTGGATCACGCGGTCAAATCGTTCGCGGGGAGGATTCTCCAGGAGTTTTTCCGCCACGGCGATGTGTTCCTTGGCCGTGAACCCGAAGGAATAAATGATCCGCCGCAGCGCCTCCCCGGCCTCTTCGATCCGTTTGGAAATGGCCACTTCCTGCTCCCGGGTGAGCAGGGCCACCAGGCTCATCTGCTTGAGATACATTCGCACCGGGTCGTCCAGCAGGTCGTAGTGGTTGCCCTCCTCCTCGTCCGCCACCGCCTTCACGCGGTCCACTTCCGCCGGATCGACAATCTCGATCTCCAGCGCCTGTAACTGGGCATAGACCTCATCGAGCAATTCGGGGGTGATGGAATCCACCGGGAAGACCTCGTGAATGTCGCCGTAGGTGAGATGCCCTTGCTCCTGGGCGACCCGCACCAGTTCCTTGATTTTGGCGGCCACCTCGTCCGGCGCGGGGCCGGCGGCGGAACCATTCGCCACGGGCGCGGCCACCGGTTTGGTCCTCCGGGACGGGGGCGGACCGGTTCGGAGCTGGCGCACCTTGGATTTGGTCATACGCAAATCAATTTCAGATCACAAACCTATCGCGGGGCAAATATGTTGCGTTGCCCGCGGTTCGTCAAGCCGGGATGTCAGGAATATTGTTTTTTTGGGGCGATGTAAATTCCCCGCGGTTTGAGTTCCTTCAAGATCATTTGCACCGTGCGATGAATGCCGCCCTGATTTTCCCGCACGACGCGCAGGGCGTTGCGGCCGGTTTCCGCGCGCAGAGGTTCGTCCGCCAGTAGTTTGGCGATGGTCTGCTCCAGGGCGTCGGGTCCCGGCACCTGGAAGGCGGCGTTGGCCTTGAGAAAGTTCCGGGTGATGTCGGCGAAATTCTGCATGTTGGGGCCAAATACCATGGCCTTGCCCAACTGGCCCGGCTCAATGGGGTTTTGCCCGCCCAGGGCGGTCAAACTTTTGCCCACAAACACAACCGTGGCCTGTTCATAAAAGAATTTCAATTCCCCGATCGTGTTGACCAGCAGGCAATCCAGCGATCCGGCCCGGTACAGGGTGTCCGGGGTGATTTCGTTACGGTAAACGAATTTTACCCCCTGCGCGCGCAACTGGCGGCCCACCTCGCGGCAGCGCTCGTTATGGCGCGGCGCCAGCACCAGAAACAAGTTCAAGAACCGCGCCCGCAAACGACGGGCGATGTTTTCCAGGATGACCTCCTCGCCGGCATGGGTGCTGCCGGCGACCAGGATCAGCGCGTCCGAGGGCACCCCCAGTTGGCGGAACAGCGCCGACACATCCAGTTGCCGCCGTTCATCGAGTTTGGCGGCGTCAAATTTCAAATTGCCGAGCACCTGGACGGCCTCGGGCCGGCAGCCCACAGCGCGCAGGCGCACGGCGTCATCCTCGTTTTGGCAGCCCACGCCGGTGAATGCGGCGAACAGCTCGCGGAACAAAAAACCGAACCTCACATACCGCGGAAACGACCGGTCGGAAATCCGGGCGTTGACCAGAAACAGCGGAATGCCCAGCCGTTTTGCCCGCCAGATGAAATTGGGCCAGATTTCCGCCTCCACCAGGATGATGGCCTCGGGATTGATGAGGGCCAGGGCCCGGTTCACATACCGGCGCCGGTCGATGGGATAATAGATTTTGCTGATGTGGGTGGGCAGGCGATGGCGCAATTCCGCCATGCCCGTAGTCGTGGTGGTGGAAACGACGATTTTCGCGTTGGGCAACAGGGGTTCCAGCGCGGCAATCAACTGGGTGCAGAGCCCCACCTCGCCGACGCTCACCGCGTGAATCCACACCACATGACTGTTGGTGATGGCCTGTTTGAGTTCCGCCGGGTAACGGGCGAAGCGCTGCCCAAAACCGGGCCGCCAGTTCCCCCGCCGCTGCAACCGCAGAAAATAATACGGCGAAGCCAGGACAAAACCGATCAGAAACAATATGTTGTACAGGGTGCGCACCTATAATTGCCAAACCGGGATAATTTCCACGAATCTGCCGGCCGGTGCAAAACAAATGTTACTTTATCAAGACATTTTCAGGACCGGAAAAAACACACCCAGACGATCCCGAGGACCGGCAGCAACACCGGCAGCGTATATTTCAACACCATGCCGCCCAGGGAGGGCATGGGAATGTTCCGCTCCTCCGCCATGACTTTGACCATGAAATTGGGGCCGTTGCCCAAATACGTCGCCGCGCCAAAGAACACTGTGCCCACGCTCACTGCCGTCAGCCCCGCCGCCTGATGCGACAGCAGGCCCGCGGCATCCGCCCCGCCGGCCAACGTGCTGAAGGCGGCCAGATAGGCCGGGGCGCTGTCCAGCACACCGGAAAGCAAACCCGACCCCCAGTAGAGCATTGCGGGCGTGGCGTGGTGTCCCAGCCGTGTCATGGCCGGTCCCGCCAGCCAGTCCAGGACCGGGATCATCGTGGCAAAAATTCCCGCGAACAACACCGCCACCTCCCTCAGCGGATGAAAATTAAAGCCGTTGGTCGCCCGCACGGATTTTTTCGTGGTGAAATAGGAACCCGCCGCCGCCGCCGCCATCAATCCCTCCCGCAGAAAGGCCGGATGCTCCACAAACACCGCCCCCAAGATGACCGCCAGAAAAAACAGGTTCCGCTTTCCCTCCAACCGCCCCGAGTTTCCCGACTTCGCCGGTGGCGGCAGGATTGGCCGGCGGAGCTGATGCCATTGGTCCACCCCATAAAAAATGGCCAGCAACAGCCCCACGCCCGCCGCCCACATTGGCCAGCAGTGCCGCGCCACCCACCAGAAGGGCACCCCCTGCAGATAGCCCAGCAACAGCGGCGGATCCCCGACGGGCGTCAGGCACCCGCCCACGTTGGCCACAATGAAAATGAAGAAGATCAGGTGATAAGCCCGCGCCCGGCCGTCATTCAGCCGGAGCCAGGGGCGGATCAGCAGCATCGCCGCCCCGGTGGTGCCCAGCACGTTGGCCAGCACCGCTCCCGCCAGCAAGAACCCCGTATTGGCCAACGGTCCGGCTCGTCCCGGCACTTCGATATGGATGCCGCCCGCCACCACAAACAGTCCGCCCACCAAAGCGATGAAACTGACATACTCCTGGAACATGCGTCCGATGGCGGCCGGCGCCTGGGGCAGGCCGAGATCACAGCCCACGGTGACCGCCCCCAAACCCAGCGCCACCAAGCCATAATGCCGCGCCCACCAGGCCGGCACCGCGACTGGTAAAACGGCCATCGCCGTCAGCAACAAGACGAACGGCGTCAGGAGCCAGGGATTGGGAGTGGAAATGTCCGCCAGCATCCCGGTCAGCTTGCCCGGCGAAAGGAAGCCCCGTCAAACAGAAACGCCGTCCCCGGCAACGGCGGCCCGGCTCCTCATCGGGCGGGCAGGCGGACGGTGAAGGTGGTGCCGACATTGAGTTCGCTGGCGGCTTCAATGCTCCCACCGTGGGCATCCACGATGGCCTTGCAGATGGAGAGGCCCAGGCCGTTGCCGTTGCTGGTCCGGGATTGGTCCGAGCGGTAAAAGCGCTCGAAGACCCGGGGGACGTCCGCCGGGGCGATGCCCGCGCCGGTGTCCCCGACCGTGAGGATGGCGCTGTCATGGGCCGCGGCGGTGGTGACGCGCACTTCGCCGTTGGGCCTGTTGTATTGGATGGCGTTGGTGAGTAGGTTGGTCAACACTTGGCCCAGCCGTTCGGAATCGCCCACGCAAGGGGCTGGGGCAAGTTCCAGCACCAAGGTCAGGCCCCGGGCTTCCGCGAGCGGGCGGACCCAGCCCGCGCAGTCGCGGACGAGGTCGGCGAGATCGGAGTTCAACCGTTTCATCGGCTCCTGGCCGGCATCCAGGCGGGCGAGGGCCAGGAGGGATTCGATGAGGCGGCGCATGCGTTGGGCCGCGCGCTGGCAGGATTCGACGGTCTGGCGGTATTCGGCGGGGCTGCGTTCGCGGCTGAGGCTGAGCTGGGTCTGGGTGAGCAGGACGGTTACGGGGGTGCGCAGTTCGTGGGCGGCGTCGGAGGCGAATTGTTTTTGCTGGGCAAAAGCGGCCTCCAGCCGGGCGAAGGTGGAGTTCAGGACGGTGGCAAGCCGGCCCAGTTCGCTGCCGCTTTCCGTGAGGCTGATCCGCTGGGAGAGGTCCCCGGCGGAAATCCGGGCCGCCGTGGCGCTGATGTCGGCAATTGGCCGGATGGCGCGGCCGGTAAGCCACCAACCGCCGGTGAGTCCCACCAGCAGGATGCCCGCGCCCACCAGCACCAGCTCGCAGGCCACGCCGCGCAGTTCCTTCAATTCCGGCGCGAGGCTGGCTCCCACATGGATGGACCCGCCCATGGGGGTTGGCATCCCCAACTCCAGCCGGTCCCCGTTGCTCCGGTACACCCGGGCCGGCGGGCCTCCGGGCCCTTCCGGACGCCGGACGCCGGACGGTCGGGGCGGGGGCAGGTCGGCCGAAGTGACCAAGGGTTGCGCCGGCGCGTTGGTGGAACGCTTAAGTTCCCGGCCACTGCGGTCGTATATGATGAAATAAAAGTGGGTGGGGTCGCCGGGGTCAAACAAGCCGGCCGTCTCCGGCGGCAGCCGCAGGTCCTGGGGCGGGCCGGATTGGTCGTCGGCCGGCCGGTCCTCCGGTGACTCTCCGGGCAAGGGGCGGTCAAAAGGCGGCCCGCCGCGGTCAGGACCATTGAAAGCCGGCCCATTCGGATCCAAGCCGTTGGGCCCCGGACCGCCACGGCCCGGTCCGCCTTGATTTGGGCTGCCGCGATCCGGACCACCCGGGCGCGGGTGGACGGCCGTGACGAGGAAACCGGCGCGGCGGTCCAATTCGCTGTTCACCCGCCCGAGCAGATGGCCGCGCTCCAGTTGCCAGGCGGTGAGCCCGAATCCGGCGAGGATGACCAGGAGGATCACCCCGTACCAGATTTGCAGGCGTGCGCGGATGGAGTTAAAGATCATTCGATGCAGTAGCCGTGGCCGCGCCGGGTGCTGATGAAGTCGTGGCCGAGTTTTTTGCGGAGGTTGGACACATGCACGTCCAGCAAATTGGACAGGGTGTCGTCATCGTCGCCGAAGAGGTGTTCGTAGAGCGCGGTGCGGGTGACGACTTCGCCTCGGTGCAGGGCCAGGTATTCAACGAGGGCGTATTCGCGGGCGGTGAGGTCCACGGGTTTGCCCTCCTGGGTGACCGTGCGGGCGGCGGTGTCAAGGACCGCCCGGCCGAGTTCGATCTGGTTGGTGGGATGGTGGGTGTTGCGGCGGATGAGCGCACGGAGCCGGGCGAACAGTTCGGGCAGGTCAAACGGCTTGACCACATAATCATCCGCGCCCGTGTCCAGGCCCTTGACGCGGTCCCGGGATTGGTCCCGGGCGGTGAGCATCAGCACCGGCGTTTTCTTGGTTTTGCGCAGGCGGGTCAGCACCTCCCAGCCGTTCATGAGCGGGAGCATGACATCCAGGACGATGAGGTCATAATCCACCGATTCCGCCTTGAAAAGCCCTTCTTCGCCGTCGGCCGCGGTGTCCACGGCATATCCCTCCTCGCGCAAGGCCTGGGCCAGGCTGGCGAGCAAATCCGGTTCATCTTCAATCACGAGTGTTCTCATGCACTTACGGTCTGGCGGCTATTGACTGTTTCGGATGACGGACTGGAGTCCGGCTCCAATGAGAGCTTCGCAAGGGACGCCTTAAGGCAGGATGAAGATTTTGGAGTGCGACTTTGGGTCATGCGATCCCCTCCACGCCCTTGAGATAGGCAAAAATCAATTCGGGCAGGTCCCGGCTGTAGCCGCCTTCCAGCAGGCTGAACATCGGCCTGTTCAGCGCGCGCAGGCTCTGGCCGAGCCAGTAAAAATCCTCGGCCTTGAGTGCGCCGCCCCCGACGGGGTCGCGTTCATAGGCGTCAAAGCCGGCGGACACCGCGATGAGGTCGGGCCGGAACACGCGCAGATCGTCCAGCGCCTGGCGCAGGACCGCGCGATAGGTGTCCCGTGTGCCGCCGGGCGCCACCGGGTAATTGAAACAATTGCGGCCGGCGTTTTCCGCCCCGGTGCCGGGGTAATCGGGATGTTGATGCACGGAAAAGAACTCGAGGCCCGGCTGATTGAGCAGGATGTTCTCCGTGCCGTTGCCGTGATGCACGTCAAAATCAAAGACCGCCACCCGTTGGGAGCCGCTGGCGGTGGCGGCCAGCGCGGCCACGGCGATGTTGTTCAAATAGCAGAACCCCATGGATTTCTCGCGCAGGGCGTGATGTCCCGGCGGGCGCATCAGGCTGAACACCGTCTCGCCCGCCTGGGCCGCCGAAAGCGCGTCCAGCGCGGCGGCCACCGACACCCGCGCGCGGACGCCGATGTCCGGGAACCAGGGCGTGTCGTTGTCAATCTCCTTCGGCTCCTCCAGGCGGGCCAGCACCGCCGGCGTGTGGGCGCGGAGGATGTCCGCTTCATGATTGCCCGTTACGGGCACGGCCCAGGTGATGGGCAGGTCGGTCTGCTTCCGCAGGAGCTCGACGGTCCGGGTGATCCGCGCCGGCCGTTCCGGATGCCCCGGTTTCACGTAACCGGCGCAGGCTTCGTCATGAATAATTTTCATTGCGATGGCTAGAGGGTTAGCAAAATATGGCGTGCGGATAAATTATGAAAATCAAATTTCTTTTTTTGGGGGCGCCTCCGCGCACTGCCCCCAAACGGAGCTCCGGGATGGTGGCAGGATGCGCCCTTTTCGGGGTCTGGGTGTTGCTGCTGCCGGCGTTGCCGGCCGGGGCCTGGGATTACGAAGCGCATCACGTCATCAACGAGCTGGCGCTGGCGGCGCTCCCGCCAAGTTATGGCGGCTTTGAACTCACGCCTGCGCTGAAAAACCGCATCGCCTTTCTGGGCGGGGAGCCGGACCGCTGGCGCAATGTCACCGATCCGGAACTGGAGAATTATAACAAGCCCGATCATTTCATTGATCTGGAAAACCTGCCGTTGTACGGGCTGACCGCGGAAACCCTGCCGCCGTTGCGGTACGATTTCATGGCCGTGCTGGCCCGGGAGCGCGCGGCCCATCCGGAAAATTTCCCCGCCCTGGATCCGACCAAGGACGCCGATCATACGCAGGAACTGGAAGGCTTTCTGCCCTGGGCCATCACCGAATACTATGAGAAACTGAAATCCGGTTTTAGCACGTTGAAGGCCCTGAGACAAAACGGCGGCACGCCCGAGGAAGTCGCCAACGCCGAGGCCGACCTGGTTTATATGATGGGGGTTATGGGCCACTATGTGGGCGACGGGTCGCAGCCGTTGCACACCACGCGGCATTTCAATGGCTGGGGGGCGGGCCCCAACCCGCAGGGCTACACCACCAGCCTGAAATTTCACAGTTGGATTGACGGCGGCTATTTCAAAAAGACCGGCGGCGTGACGGCCGGGCCGCTGCTCGGCAAAATTCATCCGGCGCAGCGGCTCCCCGGCGTGGCGGAGACGGGCGGCGCGTTCAAGCTGGTGGTCGCCTATCTGGTGGATGGAAATAAATATGTTGAACCGCTCTACCAATTCGAGAAAGCCGGCCGGCTCACCGGTGACGGCGACCAGGCCATGGCTGGCCGGCCGTTGCTGGAGGAACAACTCCTCAAAGGCGGCCAGATGCTGGGCAACCTCTGGTACACCGCCTGGCTGGAAGCGCCGGAGGACACCTATTTGGAACGCCAGTTGCACCAGCGCGCCGCCGGGGGGACGGCCCCGCCATGACGCTTCGGACGGCCCGGCGGACCGCCGCCGCGCTCGGCTTTTTTGCCGTGCTGCTGGGGGCCTTTGGCGCGCACGGGCTCAAAACCCTCCTCGCCCGCAACGGCACCGCGGCCGTCTGGGAAACGGCGGTCTTCTACCATTTCATCCACGCCGTCATGCTTTTTCTGCTCGCCCGGACCCCGCCGCTGCCGCAACTGCCGTTTGCATTTTTCCTCGCCGGAATCGTCCTTTTTTCCGGCTCGCTCTACCTGCTGGCGCTGACAAACCTGATCTGGCTGGGCTATCTCACCCCGTTCGGCGGCCTTAGCCTGCTGGCCGGCTGGGCCGCGCTGTTCTGGTCGGCCGGGAAAGAGTGAGCAAACGGTTTTCTTACGCGGGCAGGCCCTAAACCAGGAGCAAGTTTTTGTTCGATTTACAAACCGGTTGCCGCATAATCTCCGCATGGCTTTTCGCATCCATGACAGCGTGGTTCGGGGCGAGATTGACAACCGCGTCAAAGGCGTCGTGCGCGGCAAAATCTGGGTCGCGGGCCGGGATGAACCGGTCATCCTCGAACTCGAGGGCAACGCCTGGCCGGACCTCGCGGGCTGCCTGCTCAAGTTCACCAATCCGCTGAAGCCGGCGCCGCATCCGCATTTGGATTCGCTCCGGCCCCTGCAACGCGGGGGCATCGGCGACCTCACGGCGTCGCGCAAAGTGCGGGTGTTTGACGTGCCGCTCGAAGAGGCCATGGCCATGAGCAAGCGCAAGGAAAAGCCGCCGGAGCACCTGGCCAACTGCCTTTATCTCGAATGGTTCAGCGAAGCGAACGGGCGGGTGGTGATCGAGAGCACGGATTATCACCTGGTCATCTCCGCACCGGAATGGCGGCTGACGCCGGCCGAGGAGACGGAGCGCGCCGGGAAGGCCGCGTCGGGCATGATCAATTTTATGAAACGGCTCACCAATGCGGTGAAAAGGCAGCAACGCCGGCGGAAAGACCCGGAGGCGTGATGTCCGGGCCCCTGGACCGCATCCCGCCGTCCCTGCGCCGCGCGGTGTTTCTCGACCGCGACGGCGTGATCAACCGCGCCCTGGAGCGCGAGGGGCTGCCCTACCCGCCCGCGAGCCTGGCGGAATTTGAGATTTTGCCCAATGTGCCGGCCGCTTGCGCCAAACTGAAAAAGGCGGGCTTTCTGCTGGTGGTGGCCACCAACCAGCCGGATGTGGGCCGGGGGACGATGGCCCAATCGGTGGTCGAGGCCATCCACGCCCACCTGCGGACGGTGTTGCCCATTGACCGGGTGGAGGTGTGTTATCATGCCGGTCGGGGCGGGCCGCCGTGCGATTGCCGCAAGCCCAAACCGGGCATGTTGTTGCGCGCCGCGCGGGACCTGGGGATTGATTTGGCCCAAAGCTGGATGGTCGGCGACCGGTGGCGTGACATCGACTGCGGCCACGCCGCCGGTTGCAAAACAATTTTTATTGATTACGGCTATGCCGAGGCGTTGCGTAAAAAACCTGATTTTTCCGCTGGCAATCTGGCCGGGGCGGCGGACATCATCTGCCGGGAAACCAAAACACCGACATGCGAACACTGAACGATTTAAAAGTAAAGATCTTCGCCGATGGCGCGGACAAGGCTGGGATGCTGCAGCTCAACGCCAACCCGCTGATTCAAGGGCTGACCACCAACCCCACGCTCATGCGCAAGGCCGGGCTGACGGATTTTGAGGCGTTCGCCCGCGACGTGCTGCAGACCATCACCGTCAAGCCGCTGTCGCTGGAGGTGTTTTCCGACGAGTTTCCGGAGATGAAACGCCAGGCCCTCAAGATCAATTCGTGGGGGAAAAACGTCTACGTCAAAATTCCCATCACCAACACGCGGGGCGAATCCTCGCTGCCGCTGGTGCGTGAACTGGCCCGGGACGGTGTGAAGCTGAACGTGACGGCCATCCTGACGCTGGCGCAGGTGGAGGGCGTGGCCGCCGCGCTGAACCCTGCGGTGCCCGCAGTAGTGTCGGTGTTTGCCGGGCGCATTGCGGACACGGGCGTGGACCCGGTGCCGATGATGCAACAATGCAAAAAAATCTTGGCCGGTCTGCCGCCGGCGGAACTGCTCTGGGCCAGTGTCCGCGAAATCCTGAACATCTTCCAGGCCGACGACAGCGGTTGCGATATCGTGACCGTGCAACATGACATCCTGGCCAAGGCGTTGAAGCTGACGGGCATGGATTTGACCGCGCTCTCGCTGGACACGGTGAAGATGTTCGCGAATGACGCGAAGGCGGCGGGCTTTACCCTTTGAGGATCAACCGCCGAGCACCGCCGCCAGCACGCTGTCCACCGTCACCGAGGCCATGCAGGCCTTGAGTTCCTCGCGCGTGCCTTTGATGTTACCGCCGTCGTAGCGGTAAAAGTCCAGCCCGCGTCCGTTCACCACGGGATTTTTGACCAGCGTGAACGGATTGGCGTAGGGCTGGATGGGAGGGTTCCACGTCGGGGTTTCTATCACAACCTGCCGGCGCACCTTCACGGCGGCGGCCAGGTGCATCATCACCGTGTCCACGCTCAGGAAGGTTTCACACTGCTTGATGAGGTGCGCGGCCTGCGGCAGGCCGGGGGTTTCCGGGAAAAACAAACCATCCCGACCCAGCGCGGCCTGGATCTGTTCATGATCCGCGTTTTCATCCGGGCCGCCAAAAAACAAAATCCCGGTCTCCGGTTGTTCCGCACGGAGCCGCCGGACCAGTTCGATGTAACAGTCCAGCGGCCACCGCCGCAACGCGAGGTTCTTGGTGCCACCGGAGCCCACATGGAGGCCCAGCAATTTGCGGCCGGCCAGCCGGTGCCGCGCGAGAAAATCCTTCGTCCAGAACTCTGTTGCTGGCGGGAGATAGATTTCCGTTTCATGCCGGGGCAGCAACGTCCTGGCGCCCAGCAATGGCAGGAACGCCAGATTGTTGTCCACCGCGTGCTTCGCATAATCCTGAGGCAGGGTCCGGTTGACCAGCCAGCGGTCCAGCGGGCCGGAACACTCGTAGTCATGGCTGAGCCGCGTCCGGGCGGCGATGAGCCGCGCCGCCACCCGGTAATGAATCCGGCTCTGCGGATGGGTGTTGATGGAATAATCGTAACCGTGGCGCCCGAGCGCGCGCAGGTATTGCAGCGCCGCCAGCCGGCCGCACTTCATCAGGTCCTTTTGGTGGACGCGGTTCAGATGGGGATTGCCGGCCAGCAAATCCCTCGCGGCGGGCCAGCGCACCAGCGCTTCCAGGGTGGCCTCGGGAAAATTCAGCCGCAGCTCATGAATCAGCGGCGTGGCAAACAGCGTGTCGCCGTTGCCGGCCAGCGAAATGATCAGTATTTTCACAGCCGCGCAATTTTTTCCAGCAGCCCGGTCGTGGATTTGCCCGGCACGAACGGCACCAGCACAATCCGTCCGCCGGCCGCCTCCACCGCCCGGCGTTCGTCCTGATCCAGGGTCGCCAGCGTGTAATCCCCGCCCTTGACATAAATGTCCGGTTGCGCCGCCGCCAGGAAACGGGTGGCCCGCACGTCGGTGAAGATGCAGGCGCCATCCACACTTTGCAGGGCCGCGAGCACGGCGGCCCGGTCGGATTCGGAATTGACCGGCCGGTGGGGGCCTTTAAGCCCGCGCACGGCGGCGTCGCTGTTTACGCCGATGAGGAGGGCGTCGCCCAGGTTCCGGGCGGTTTCCAAGTAGGTGATGTGGCCCACATGCAGCAGGTCAAAACAGCCGTTGGTGACCACCAGGGTTTTGCCGGTCGCCTGCAGGGCCGCGCGCCACGCGGGCAACCGGTCCCACGCAATGATTTTACCGCGGAAATCCATGCCCGCTATTTTGCCGACTCACCGCCGATTGGCAACGACTTTATACTTCGTTAGGAACCTTCCAGCTCCGGTCCCAAAATCCGCCGGGCGGCCTCGCGGACGGCTTCGCGCAGTTCCGGCGGTTTCACCACCGTGGCGTCCCCGCCCCAACCCAGCACCCAGCGTTCAATCTCCACCAGGCTGGACAGTTTCAGGGCCAATTCCACCCCGCCATTCTTCAGTTCGCGCAGGGTTTGCGAGGCGTGCCATTTTTTCTCGCGGATATAGTCCGCCACCCGGGGGGTGAAGCGGACCACCACCCCGTATTCCCCCTGGCCGGAGTGGACCCCGAAGCTGTCGCGCAGGCGTTTCTCCAGGGAGAAGCGTTCCGGTCGGGGAAAGGTCCGACCGGTGAGCCGGGCGGACTGGATCCGCGTGGGGGCGAAGGTGCGGATGTCCTTGCGCGCATGATCGTAGGCGAACAGATACCACTCGCCGTTGATGTTCGCCAGATGATAGGGGTCCACCAGCCGCGTCTCGTCGCGGCTCTGGCCCGGCTTGCGGTACACCAGTTCGAGCTGGCCGCGCTGGGCGGCGGCCTTGGCCAGCAGGTCGAATATTTCCAGGTTGAGAATCGGTTCGGCCCGGGTGCGGAAGGAGATCGTCTGTTCGAGGTTCGCCAGGTTGAGGGAAATCGTGTCGGGCAGCGACTGCTCCATCTTTTTGATCGCGCTCAACAGCGGCTTCTCGAAATTCGTGCCGCGATACTGCTGGAGGGCTTTTTCGGCGACCAGCAGCGCGAACAGCTCGCCTTCGGTGATCTGCACATTGGGGAAGCCGCTGACTTCCTCCGTGTAGTAATACCCCGGCCGGACGGCGTCGTATTCGATCGGCAGACCCAGCCGGTCGCGCATGAACTCCAGGTCGCGGTGGACGGTCTTGGCGGCCACCTCAATTTCCCGGCCCAGGGAGGTCGCGTTGGGAAATTTCCCCGCGACCAGGGCCTGGTGGATGCGCAACATGCGCTCCAAGGGCGGCCGGGTCTGGAGCGAATGGTTCACCGGCGGGAATCAGGAGCCTCGATCCAGTTTCGCCAGCAGTTCGTCGTTCGTCTTGTTCTTCTTGAGGGCGGCGAGGAGGGTTTCCATCGCCTCAATGGGGTTCAGATCCACCATGGTGCGGCGCAGCTTGCGGATGGCCTCCAAGTTTTTGGCCGGGAACAGCTTTTCCTCCTTGCGGGTGCCGCTCTTGGGGATGTCAATGGCGGGAAACAGCCGGCGGTCGGAGAGCTTGCGGTCCAGGATCAATTCCATGTTGCCGGTGCCCTTGAACTCCTGAAAAATAAGTTCATCCATCCGCGACCCCGTGTCCACCAGCGCCGTGGCCAGGATGGTGAGCGAGCCGCCATTTTCGATCTTGCGGGCCGAGGCGAACATCTTGCGCGGGATTTCCAGCGCCCGGGCGTCCACGCCGCCGGTCATCGTGCGGCCGCTGCCGCCATGCACGCTGTTGTAGGCGCGGGCGATGCGCGTGAGCGAATCCATCAGTACAAACACGTCCTTGCCCGTCTCCACAATGCGGCGGCAGCGCTCCACCATGAAGCGCGAGAGCCGCACATGCGTTTCCAAATCCATGTCGTTCGAGGAGGCCACGACCTCCGCCTTGACCGACCGCTGGAAGTCCGTCACTTCCTCGGGCCGTTCATCAATCAACAGCACCAACACATGCACCTCCGGGTGGTTGGTGGTGACGGCGTTGCAAATTTGCTTGAGGATGGTCGTCTTGCCCGTGCGGGGCGGGGCAACGATCAGGCCGCGGGTGCCCTTGCCGATGGGCGTGACCAGGTCAATCACCCGCGTTTCCAGCAGGTCGGGCGTGGTCTCCAAATTGAATTTCTCGATCGGGTCAATGGACGTGAGATTCTCAAAGCGGACCGCCTTGGTGTATTCCTCAAAGGTCATGTCATTGACCCGGTCCACCGTCCGGAGCTGGGGGCTGGTGCCCCGGTGCGGCGGCTGCGTGGTGCCGGCCACATGGCTGCCCTCGCGCAGAAAACTGCGGCGGATGCTGTCCGGCGTCACAAAAATGTCGGTCGGTTTGGGATGAAAGTGATTCGCGGCCGTCCGTAAAAATCCAAAACCCTTTTCGGAAATCTCCAAATAGCCCGAACCGTAATTGGCCGGCTTCTCGTTGTGACCGTGAGTGGCCGGCTTTTCGCCGTGATTATCTGCACTGCTCATAGGATAGGTTGTCTGTAACGAAGGTCAGAATTTTGTCCCGAAAAACCAGTCTTGAATTTTTGAACTTGGGAAGTCGCCCGGCCAAAACCGGGCCCTCAAAACCTTCGACAAATCATGTATTACGCGTAAACGTCCGCGAAAGCAACAATTATTTGCAAGTAAATGCGGGGCGGCCAAGGCTGCCGACAAAGTCGGGGTGGGGACGGCTCGTCCCCACATCCGGCCACGCCTCGTCCCCCCGCCCCTTCGGGTTCCCCATCCCACACTGAACCACCCCCCCTCCGCAGGCGGAGGACTGCCCGTCCTGCCGGGGGTGGGCCGGGGGCCGGCCTGCTCCCGGAGCGCGGTTGGTGCCCGGACTGCGGGGACGCCGCTCGTCGGGAAACTCGCTCAGCCTCCCACGGCGGCTTTGGCTTCGGCCGCCAGCGGGGTGCTCAAATAGCGCTCGCCGGTGGAGCAGGCCACCGTCACGATCAGTTTGCCCCGGTTTTCCGGTCGCCGGGCCACCTCCAGGGCGGCCACCACGTTGGCGCCGGTGGAAATCCCCACCAGCAGGCCCTCCTCTTTGGCCAGCCGCCGGGCCATGGCGAAGGAATCATCGTTGCTCACCTGCACACACTCGACAATCTGCGGGTTGCCTTGGGAGTCCTTCAAATGCAAATTAACCGGAACGAAACCCGCCCCGGTGCCTTGTATCTTGTGCGGCCCGGGCTTGACCGGCTGGCCCGCCAGGGTTTGCGAAATCACGGGCGAATCCTTCGGCTCCACCGCGATGGCCTGGAAGGAGGGCTTGCGGGGCTTGATCACTTCCGTCACCCCGGTGATGGTGCCGCCGGTGCCGACCGCGGACACAAAGATGTCCACCTGGCCGTCGGTGTCCGCCCAAATCTCCTCGGCGGTGGTTCGTTTGTGAATTTCCGGGTTGGCCGGGTTGTTAAATTGCTGCGGAATCCAGGAGTTGGGCGTTTCTTTGGCGAGCTGTTCCGCCCGGGCGATGGCCCCCTTCATGCCCTCCGCCCCGGGGGTCAGGACGAGTTTGGCGCCCAGCATGGCCAGCAACGTCCGCCGCTCCAAGGACATGGTCTCGGGCATGGTCAGGATCAATTGATAGCCTTTGGCCGCCGCCACGAAGGCCAGCGCAATCCCCGTGTTGCCGCTGGTGGGTTCGATGATGACGGTGGCCTTGGTCAGCACCCCGCGGCGCTCCGCGTCCTCAATCATCGCCATGCCGATGCGGTCCTTCACGCTGCCCAGCGGATTGAAAAACTCGCACTTCAGCAGCACGGTGGCGTCCACCCCGGCGGTGACCTTGTTGAGTTTGACCAGCGGCGTGTGTCCCACCGTCTCGACAATGTTGTTATAGATTCGGCCCATATGGTTAAGTATTAAATGTAATGGCTAAACAGGCTGTATCTTGTCCCTTTTCCACCCTCTGGCAAGAAATTTTTTCCGGCCCGGCCGCCAATCCGGGGCCGATTCAAGAACGCGCGAAAACCGGGGCGGGGACGGCTCGTCTCCGCGTTTTCAATGTTATCAAACAAACGACGGGGACGGACCGTCCCCACTCCGGTTCTTTAATCCGCCCGTCGCTTTCCGCCACCGCCTCCGGCGACGGCGTGGTCCGCGAACTGCCGCCCGCAGCGGCAAGCCGGGAAACCCGCTTCATTGTCCCCGGCCGGCGGGCGGAGGCGCCGGGGCCACGTTCCGGCTCTTTGCCCAAGACCGACGTCCCCCGCTATTTGGCGGCGGGCGTTTGTGCGGCGGCCCGTTTGGCCTTCACCGCGGTTTTCTTGCGCTTGATATAGGTCAAACGCCGTTGTTTCTTGATGGTTTTATTCGATTGTCGGCCCATAAGTGTCTTTACTTTTTTCGCGTGATGCGATTTCGTAGTGCCACTATGAAAGTTTATCCGTTTCGATTCAACATCTATTTGACGCTGATTGCGGCGCTGACCCTGCTGCCGGCCTGTCATTCCGACCATGACGGGAAGGAGGACAAGCAAATGAGCGTCCTCCGCGTCCACATTGAATCGAATGTGGATCCGGCCGGCACCAGCCAGACGGTGTCCGTCCTGCGCACCGATCCGGTGTCCTTCACCGTCCAAAAAGAGCCCATCCTGACCGAAGCGAACCTCCTCGCCGCCCGGGTGCTGGACGCGCCCGCCGGGTCCGGGTTTGCGGTGGAACTTAAATTTGACGATCTGGGCACTTCGATTCTGGAACAATATACCGCCTCCAATTCGGGCCGGCATCTCTTGTTTTTCGGCCAATGGGGGGAGAAGGGCACGGACGGCCGGTGGCTCGCGGCCCTGCTGATCTCGCACCGGATGGGCGAAGGGGTGGTTTCGTTCACGCCGGACATGTCCCGTGACGATGTCTACCGGCTGGTGCTGGGCCTGAACAACATGGCCCGAACCGTTCAAAAAGGGCTGATGAAATGATCATCCCCCTCTGGCGGGCCGGCGGCCTGGCGGCCGCCCTGCTCACCGCCGTCCCGCTGCGGGCCCAGGTGCCGTTCCAGTTTCCCACGGCCAACCACGCGCTCTACGAACCGGGCAACGAACTGAAATTCTTCGCCCCCACCGCGCCCGACAAGCCCTGGACCAGCGGTTCCTTCGGCTGCGTCCGCAATGACGGCACCCGCATGCACGAGGGTCTGGACATCCGCTGCCTCCAGCGCGACCGCCGGGGGGAACCGACCGACCCCGTGTGCGCCACCGCCGACGGCACCGTGATGTACTTCAGCAAGAAACCGGGCCTGTCCAATTACGGGAATTACGTGGTCATCCGGCATGTGATCGAAGGTTTGGAAATCTATTCCTTGTACGCCCATCTGAGCGAAATCCAGCCCGCCTTGGCCGTCGGCCAGGCGGTCAAAGCCGGGCAGGCCATCGGCAGCATGGGCCGCACCTCGGACGTGGAAGTCATCGAAAAAGACCGGGCGCATGTGCATTTTGAGCTCAACGTGTTCGTCAACGACAACTTTGCCGTCTGGTTCCATAAATTTCTGCCCGGCGAACGCAATGATCACGGCCTCTGGAACGGGCAGAACCTGAACGGTCTGGACGACCGGCAAATTCTCCTGGCCGAACACAATGAGGGGGGTAAATTTAGCCTGCTCACGTTCTTGCGCAGCCAGAACGAACTGTGCCGGGTCATGGTGCGGGCCACCGGCTTCCCCTATTTGAAACGCTACGCCCCGCTCGTCCTCAGCAACCCCAAGGCGGCCAAGGAGGGCGTGGCCGGCTATGAAATCGCGCTCAATTACAACGGCGTGGCCTTCGCCTTGCTGCCCCGGGCGGAATCCGAAATGAAAAGCCGTGCCAAGTTTCAGCTCCTGTCCGTCAATGAAGCCGAGGAAAAAGCCAATCCCTGCCGCAAGCTCGTCGTCAAACGCGGCGGCCAATGGGTGCTGGGCAACTACGGCCTCGAAGAACTGGAAAAATTGACCTATTAACCTGCCCCAACGGGCAGTGGCGGCGACGGCGGCCATCAGCTAATTTCAACCGTCCGTATGAATGAAACCAAAATAGATAATCTGTGCGCCGTCGTGCTGGGGGCCATGCTGGTCACCTTGGTGATTATGGCCACCGTTCAGGTGTTCCGGCATATCCACTAACATCTTTGGTTCACCGGTTGCCGTCCACTCTTCATCTTTCACTCTTCGCATTGGTTCCGTTGCCGGCGTTGGAGAAGCCGAAAATCTCACCGTTGACGCCGCCTTAACCGCCAGCGCCAACGAATCCGGCATCCGCAGCCAAAAAATCGTAAAAGCTGGACACATCCGCCGGATCCGTTAGAATAATACAACTTATAACCGGAAGGATATCATATGGTGAAATGCGGCTACTGCGGTTCCTTGATCCTTATGGGTGGCGTGCGGGCGGGCGATCAGCGCTTCTGCAACCAAAAATGTCATCAGAACGCCCATGTCCTGAGCGTCACCAAAAATGTCCCGCCCGACGTGCTCGACCGCAAGGTTGAAGAAGTCTGGCGCGGGAATTGTCCCCAGTGCCGCGGTTTGGGGCCGGTGGATGTCCACAAGGTTTATAAAGTCTGGTCGGCCGTGTTCCTCACGCGGTGGACCACCAAGGCCCAACTCAGTTGTCCCGCCTGCGCCGTCAAACGGCAGCTCGGCGGCACCGCCTTTTCCTTCATTTTCGGTTGGTGGGGGTTTCCATGGGGATTGATCTTCACGCCCGTCCAGATCACGCGCAACCTCATCGGCATGAGCCGGGGACCGGACCCGGCGCGCCCGTCCGACGGCCTGCGGAAGCTGGTGCTGGTCAACTTGGGCGCGAAAATGATTTCCGCCGCAAAAACCGCCCCCGCCCAACCGTCGCCGTTGAAGTAGAACCGGCCAGATAGAGGAGACTTTCCTTTCTGGCGGAGCCGCCCAAAAACGACGAACCCAGCCAATGATTCTTTGCCCACCTCACTTTTCGCCGTCGGGGATGGCGTCCGCCGCGCTTGAGGCGGATTCCGTCACCAGGTCCGATTTCTTTAGCGCGTATCGCAGGCAGGCCTGGCGGCCGGCCCCGGCCAGCAGCCAGACGGCCAGTCCGATCCACACCAGATTCTCCGTCAGCTTGCGGCAAAAGAACTCCTCGCCGTGACCGCAGCCGCAGTCGAACTTCACCGCGCACAGGGGGATGGCCAGGACCGCCTTGAGGGCCAGCGCCCGGCGCCACACCACCACGGTGAACGGAATCAACAACAGCAGCGACACCAGCGCCGCGCCGCGCACCGCCACCCCCGCCACCAACAGCAGCCCGCAGCCGACTTCAAACCACGGCAAGAGGGCGGCAATGCTGTCCAACACCGGGGCGGACTGCGTAAGGTCGTATTGGCGGACCAGCTTGAGAAAATCCACCGGATGCAGTGCCTTGGCCAGGCCGAGATAAACGAACGACCCGCCCAACAGCCAGCGGGCCAGCAGCCCGGCCAGGGCCGTCCAAGTTTGTTTGCGGGTTCCGGGCGCGGTGTTCATGGAGCGGTTTTAAGAAATTGGCCGCTGTCGCGTGGGCCGGTTTCCACCGGGCGGCCGGAGGCCAGCCATTCGGGCATGCCGCCGGCATAAACGTACAATTTTGGGTTAGGGATGCCGTAATCCCGCAGTATGACGGCCGCAGACAGGCTGTCGTCACACTCCCCGCCGTCACAATAAACCACCACCACTTCCGCCGTCTGGCAGACCGGCACCACGGTGGCCACATATTTGTACTGCTCAAAGTGATTGAACAGCCAGGCGCCGGGAATGTGTCCACCTTTAAAGTCGTCCTCGTCGCGCGCGTCCACAAACACGACTTGTTGAGTTTGCCGGCGGGGATCGGCGAACCAAGCCGCCACCTGATTGCTGGACGCCAGTTGCAGCCCGACGGCTTTCAACCTGACAAGCACGTTTTCTTCCGCAATGTTGGTGCTGTCGTCGGAGCCGCGCGGGACGACCGGGGCGGCGGCCACCACGGCGGCCGCCGGGTTGCTGGTCGCCAGTGGCACTTCGTTGGTTTTCAACGTGGCCACCACGGTTTCCGCTCCGGTCAGGTTGGTGCCGTGGTCGCGGCCGCTCTTGCCGCTCGGGACGACGGGGGCGATGCCGGCCGGAAAGTAATTCTCGGTCAGACTCAGTCCGTGCGGGGAGAGTTTATTGGCGGTCAGGGCGAACACTAGTCCCAGACACCCCACCACCAAGCCTTCCCGGAGAACGGCTTTCAGGTTCCACCCGCGACCGCCGGGCTGTGTCCATGGAGTCATCGGGTCAAAGGATTGCTCGAAACCGCCCTCAATGCAAGCGCCGGACGCGCCGTGGCCTCAAGACTGCCGACAAAATCGGGGTGGGGACGGCTCGTCCCCACATCCCGCCACCGCCTAAAATCGGGGTGGGGACGGCTCGTCCCCACATCCCGCCACCGCCTCGTCCCCCCGGCCCTTCGCGTTTAATTCGCCGCAGGTTCTGAATTGACGGATTTCTTTACACTCGGAAACAGATTATAGCGGGCGCTCGATTGTCTGCTTAAGAGACTAAGCTTCAATGATTTACATATTTGATGGAATAGTAGATGACAGATAATGCGCTAATATGCGTCGCTTTTCTTTACAGGTTACCCCGTTTTCTTATTGAGGCTCCCCAGTCAGTTTTCATTAAAACATATTACTAATGAACAAGTTAAGAACAATTGCTCACCGGCTGCCAGACTTGGCGCAAACCTTGCTGTTGAAGTTTGGTTTTATGGTGCGCGTCACTTGAACCAGCGGGTAACACAAAAAAGCAAAGCCAAACCTATGAAAAGAACCCTCGCGGCCGCGGCCGCACTCCTGACCACGTTCTGCGCCTCCTCCGTGCTGGCCGACAGCTATGCTTACGTGGGCGAGAATAATGATGATATTGGGACCCTTGATCTCAACACCGGCGCCTTCACCAAGCTGGGCAATCCGGGTGTCCTGCTCACCGGCATGGCCGCGCAGAACGGGACCCTTTACGGAGCCGAGTTCGATGCCGGCAACCTCTACACCATCAATACGGCCAATGGGGCGCTCACCCTCGTTGGCAATTCGGGAGTGCCCTATGAAGTCTTTGGTTCCGCCGCCGGCAGGATGTACGCGGTCGGCCAAGACCTGAACCTGTATTCCATCTCGCCCATCACCGGGGCGGCAACGCTGATCGGCCCCACCGGCCTCGGCCTCTTGGGCACCGTCGGGATGTCGGATCAAGGCCCCGCTTTGTATTACTCCGAGGGCGCAAACCTGTACCGGGTGAACACCACCACCGGTGCCGGCGCCTTGGTTGGGGATATGGGCGGCCCGGAAATCGGCGGGATGGTTTATGAGGGAGGCGTTCTATATGGCGGGGAGGACGAACCGGGCGTGCAGGTGGACGAGCTTAATCCTCTCACTGGAGCCGCCACCGTCGGCCCGCTCGCCGACATGACGGGCAATTTTTGGGCGCTGGGGCCTGATCCGCTGCCTAATTCCGTGCCTGACGAGACCTCCACGCTCGGCCTGCTCGCCGCGGTTGGTTTGGGTTGCTGCCTGGCCCGCCGCCGCACTGTGACGATTGGCGCGTAAATTGGCCGCCTTTTCGCCCGCCATATTTGGGTGGTTTTTGGAAGTTGAATGTTACCTGGCCGGACCTGGCGCATTGGTCAGCGCTTCCCGATAAGGCTGTCCTGCGTCGTAAAGCCGCAGTTGCGCCTGCAAGGCGGCGGTGGTTTTTCCGCCCTCGCCGGCCAATTGCAGCAATTGCAGCGCGCTCCGGGCGGTTTTGCGGGCGTCCTCCCACCGGCCTGCTTCCGCATAAGCCATCGCCACCGTGCCCAGCACAAAGGGTTGGTTTCCACCCGTGAGGGTGTTCGCCTGTTCCGCCAGGGCCACCGCCCGCGCGCCGTTGCGGAGCTGCGGGGAGGCGTCCGCGGCCAGCAGCCGCGCCAGATACACCAGGCTCGGGACGTCCGCCGGGTCCAGCCGCAAGGCGTTCTCAAAGGCCGCCGCCGCCTCCCGGCTGCGTCCCTGCCGCAGCCACGCCTTGCCGGTGAGATACGCCGGCCGGGGGTCGGCCGGCGCCAAACGCGCGGCCGCCTGATATTCGTTCATGGCCTCGTCCCACCGGCCCATTTCCACCAGTTGGGTGCCCAGGTTCTCATGCACCAGCGGCGTTTCCGGCTGCCACCGCACCGCGGCCTGATACTCCGCCAGCGCCTCGGCGGACCGCCCCTGCTGGTCCAGCAGGTTGCCCAGGTTGTTGTGCGCCTCCACCAGCTTGTCGTCCAACCGCAGCGCTTCGCGGTAGGCCCCCATGGCCGCGTCCGCCTGGCCCTTCTGTTCAGCGGATTGTCCGAGCAACAGATACACCTGCGCCGCATAGGACCGCTTTTCCCCGTTCACTTCCACGGTGATCAGCGCGAAAGCGTCGAGGGCCTCGTGATATTGTTTGCGGGCCTCGTCCGACCGCCCCTGTTTCTCGTAGAAGCTCCCCAGCAGCAGGTGCGTCACGCCGTTGTTTTGGGTCACGGCCAGGGTGTGTTGGTACAGCGTTTCCGTATCGCGCCAGAAAGCCAGTTGATGTTCTGTCACCGCCACGCACGCGCCCAACACGAGGACCGCCGCCAGGCCCGCCATGCGGGCGGGGATTTTCCAGCGCGCGCGCAGTTCCGCCAGGCCGAAGACGACCGCCACCAACAGACCGACCGACGGCAGATAGGTGTAGCGGTCGGCCCGGGCCTGTTCGCCCGCCTGCACCAGGCCGATGACCGGCGCCAGCATCCCCAGGAACCAGAGCCAGCCGGTCACCAGAAACCGGTGCCGCCGCGCGCGCCAGACCAGCAGGGAGATTCCCGCCACCAGCGCCGCCGACCCCGCCACGGCGGCGGCGGAATAGGTGGCGGGCAGCGGATAAAAAATCCCCAGGCCGGCCGGCCAGAGGGTGTTGCCCAGATAGGCCGCCACGGCCACCACGGCATTTTCCAGCCGGAAACCCAGCGGCATTTGCTGCAGCGGGATGACCGCCTTCTCCGATTGCGCCGAGAAGGTGACGAGGCACGAGACCAGACTGAGCAGGAAAAACGGGATTTTTTCCAGCAGCAACGGGCGCCACTGGGAAAAGAAATTATCAAGGATAAAGGATAAAGGATAAAACGGAATTCCTTGGTTGGGGAGCGCGCCCGCCCCGGGCGCTGCCGGGCGCGCCCCCGCGGCCGGCCCTTCCCCGGAGCGCGGCTCCGTGAGCCGCGGCACTTCCGCCTTGCCAACCAATGCCGGACTCGGGTGAGTCTGCGGTGGATTCCCCCTCTCCCCAAGGGAGAGGGCCGGGGTGAGGGGGAGGGGACGCGGCTTCACCTCAGGCCCCACGCTGCGCACCGTCGCCCGAGCCAACGGCCAATAATCCAGCAACAGCAGCACACACGGCAGCGTCACCAGCATCGGCTTGCTCAGCAAGCCCAGCACAAACGCGGCCAGGCTGGCGGCATAGTAAACTTTGGACTTTGGACTTTGGACTTTGGACTCTTTACTTTGGACTCTGGACTCCTCCACATACCGCGCATAAAACCCCAGGGCGAGCAACCCAAAGAACGTGGACAACACATCCTTCCGCTCCGCCACCCACGCCACGGATTCCACATGCAACGGATGCCAGGCGAACAACGCCGCCACCAGCGCGGCCGGCCAGAACGCCTTGGTCAGCCGCCGCCACAGCAGAAACAGCAGCACCGTGTTGGCGGCGTGAAACAGCACATTCACCAGATGATGCGCCCCCGCCTGCAGGCCGAACAACTGGCAGTCCAATTCGTGCGACACCCAGGTGAGCGGATGCCAGTTGCTGGCGTGCCAGCCCACGAACGCCCACTTCAGGCCCGCCCATGTCAGCCCGTTTTGCACCACGGGGTTTTCGGCGACGTAGAGGGGATCATCCAAGGAAATGAAGCCGTGGGCCGCCGTGGGCAGGTAGACCAGCACGGTGAGGACGGCCAGCAACCCGGCGACCCGGCGCACGGGCTGATCCGGCGGTTCAGCCGGCAGGCGCGACGGGGACGCGGGGCTTGGGAGATTAAGTTTCACCGGTGGCCTCATTCCACCTTGGCCCGCCGCAAAAATCAACGGCTATTTTCAGACCGGCGCTAATTGGACTTGAGGCCGTCCAGCCCGGGCGAGTTGCGCACCACCAGACCGGTCACGGAACGCCACACCGCCGCCGGCGCCCCGGCGCCCAATTGCGCCTTGAAGTTGTCAATTTCCAGCCCCTGCACGTCCGTGCAAATCATCGCGGGGCGGGCGTCCTCGCGGGTAAAGGCGGTCGTCACGTTCGCCAGCTCCAGCCCCCGCACATGCCGCGCAAACAGCCCGTAGGACGGCATGACCCCCAAATTTTGGGGTTCCGGATAGCCCGCCCCCAATTCTTGCGGCCACCGGCCATTGGCATTCGTGTTCCCGCCGTTGCAGATCAGCCGGATGTTTTCCAGCCGGATGCCTTCCACCGGCTGCTCCGGCAGGCCCATGATCTGGATGCCGCTGTTCGCATCCACCCCGTCGGCGATGACGTTGGAGATCAACACATTTCGGATCCGGCTGGGTCCGGTTGCTCCCGGAGTGCGGTTGCGCTTGCCGGTGGTGATGTAAATGGGGTAGAACTTCACATCCGTCATGGTGAGGTTGTTCAAGGTGATGTTTTCCAGCCGGCCGCCGTCCACCTCCTCCAGCGCGAGGCCGCGGCAACTGCGGAACGTGCAGTTGGCCACCGTGCAGTTGCGGAAGCCGCCGCTGGATTCCGTGCCGAACTTGATCCGCCCGATGGCGCTCCGGCTGGGCTTCATCGTTCCGTCCAGCAAGGTCCCTTCCACAAACCCGGACACCTGGCAGTTCACAATCGTCAGATTCTCCGTCAACACCGGCCGGTGGAGGGCATAAGTGCTCTTCGGGCACAGGCCGTCGTCGTTCGGCGAATTAATCCGGCAGTTGGAAACCATGGTGTTATGGCAGCAATCAATGTCGATCCCGTCGCGGTCGGTGTCCATGGTCACATTATCCACGGTCAGATTATCACAGCCCGTGACGAGCACGGCAAAATGACCGCCATGGTAAAGGGTCAGGTCGCGGATCAGCACATTCCGGCACAACTTCAGGGCGATGGCCTTGTTGCCCAGGCGGACGGGCGGCAGGTTGGTCGGGGCCAGTCCCGGGGACGTCGCCCGGCTGACACTAAATCCGCACATGCGGTCCAGGAGCTCGTCGCTCCGCACCAGGCCGCCGCCGTTGATCACGCCGTTGCCGCTGAGGAAGACGTTGGTGAGATTCTCGCCCCAGATCAGGCTGTTATGGAAATAGCAATGACCGCCGTCCTGGTACGCCACCCCCTCCCAGGGTTCGGTGAAGTCATAGGCGTTGAGCTCTTGCGGCGCGCCGAGCAGGGTCGCCCCGGCGTCAATGACCAGATGCAGGTTGCTCCGCAAATGGACCGACCCGCACCGGTAAGTCCCGGCGGGCACCCAGACCGTCCCGCCGCCGGCCTGCGCGCAGGCGGCAATGGCCCGGTTGATGGCCGGGCTGTCCAGGTTGGTCCCGTCGCCCGTGGCGCCATAATCCCGCACGTTGAACACCGGGCCGCCCACGTTGGTCGCGGCCCGGCGCGGGAGCGCCGTACAGGAGCACAGGAGGGCGATGGCCAGCAGCCCACAAAGACAGACAATCGGGGCCGGAGATGGCGTGTGTTTCATAATTTGGATGCCCCCATTATTGGGGGCCAACCATTCCTTGGCAAGTCGTTTGGTGCCGGCCCATTGATTCCGGCCAAGGTTGCCAACAAAGTCCGGAGTGCGCCCGTCCTCGGGCGCAGCAAGGTTGGCCGGCGGGGGATGATGGGTTAATTCCATCCAACTTCCGCGGCCGGGAGGGCTGCGCCGGGGGATTGGGGTGGGGACGGGCTCGTCCCCACATCCGGCCACCGCCTAAAGTCGGGGTGGGGACGTGCGCACGCCGGCGGATTAGGAGTGCGCCCGTCCTCGGGCGCAGCAAGGTTGGCTGGCGGGGGATGATGGGTTAATTCCATCCAACTTCCGCGGACGGGAGGGCTGCGCCGGGGGATTGGGGTGGGGACGGCCCGTCCCCACATCCCGCCACCGCCTAAAATTGGGGTGGGGACGGCTCGTCCCCACATGGGCAAATCCCCCTCTGCGGGAGGCGCCACCGCTTCACCGTCCAAGAACCGCCAGCGACCTTTTACAACTGAGCTTTGAGACGCCGCAGTTCCGGATCCGTCCACAGGTCCCAATTTTTTAGTTCGGCGCCAAAGGCGTCGGTGCGCAAGGCCGAGCCGGTTCCGCTCAGGTGCCAGACCGTGTCGGCGTAATGTTCCGCGTTGGTGTCGGCGCCCAGCAGCGGATCTTTCAGCACCGGAATGAACTCGTTTACTTGCCGCAGAAAATCAATGTTGGATTTTTGAAAGGCCGTCTTCGCGTCCGGCGGGGTGTAACCCCACGGCAGCGAATAGGCGACCCGTACCTGCCGTTGATCGCACCAGGCCCGCACCTGTCGCAGCATCGCCCGCGTGTCGGCCGACAACTCGGGGCCGTGGCCGGGGGGGCCGGTGATGGGCAGGCGGACCTTGGTTTGGGCGAAACCGCTGGGGTTGAAATCCGTGATCGCATAGCGCATGAGCGGCCGGTGGCCGGCAATTTTTCCCAACAGGGTGAATGCGTGATAACTGCCCGGCCGCAAAGCGGCGAGGGCGTGGAACCAGCCATCCGCCGGGCCGGAAAACGCCGGGTGAATCACCCACCCGGGATGCTGTAACGCAAAGGCAAATTGAACGCCCGCGGCCGGGGCGGCAAACGGCCCGGTCAGCAAGCCGGGTTCCACCGCCACGATCAGCGTGTCCCCCGGACGAACCTGGCTCATGACCGCTTCCGTCAAAACCATCGGCCCCACTTCGGCGCCATAGCCGTAATTCACCACCGGCAGATGGAACTGGTTCAACAACCGCTCCCCATCTAGGGAAAACGTGCAACTGGAACCGCCAAAAACCAGCACCTTGGCGCCAAATTCCCGCGTCATTTTTTCCGCCCACCGGTCTTTCAGCGCGGCCTCCTGCTTGAAGAGCCTCATGTCCGGACTGAGCTCCACGGTGTAGAGCCCGGACCCCAGCCAGGCCGTCAAGGCGGTCAGCAGCAACGCCGCGGCCAATCTCGGAACGCGGGTTTTAAAAGGCGAAATAGATGAAGCCATTGTCTTTTTCCGGGGCCAATACCAGGATGAGCACCACCAGCAGGCCGAGCATGACCGGCCGCCGCAAGAAATAATAAGGCGTGTCCCGCCGCGCCACCGAGAGCCACTCCAACCACAAAACGGCCGCGGTCAGCAACAACAAGCCGCACAATACAAAACCGTCGGCATCCAGGTATTTGGCCCGGGCGGCCTGCCACGCCGCCCGGCTGTAGGCGCCCGGCGTGAACACGGCCTTCATTTTCAGGAACAACACGCCCGGGCGCGTTTCATAAAAACACAGCCAGGCGTAAAAACTGGTCAGCATCGTCAACAGCCAGGCGGCCAACGCCGGCAGATTCAACCGCCGCCCGAACAGCCGGTTGGCGATTAAAGCCGCCCCGTGCAACGCCCCCCACAGCAGAAAGTTCCAGCCCGCGCCGTGCCAGATGCCCGACACCACAAACACCAGCGCCAGGTTGAAGGCCCACCACCGCACCCGCCCGCCCCCCAGCGGGATGTAGAGGTAATCCCGGAACCACTGGCTCAGCGTGACATGCCACCGCCGCCAGAATTCCATGCTGCTCGTGGAGCAATACGGGCTGAGGAAATTCAGGGTTAATCTCACCCCCAGGCACCGCCCCAGCCCGACCGCCACCAGGCTGTAGCCGGCAAAATCATAATAGATGCGCAGGCCGAACAGCAGATTGTTCATCCAAATCATGTAGCCATTGTCCACGGAAGCCCCGTCAAAATGCGCCGCCAGATTGTCGGCCAGGCACAGTTTGAAAAACAACCCGAGCGCCATCCAGCTCGCGCCTTCATTCACATCCGCCGGCGACCAGCGGAACCGGAACTGCTCCATTTGCGGCAGCAGATCGTGGCGGCGCTCAATCGGCCCCGCCACAATCTGCGGAAAAAACCCGGCGAAGTTCAAGTAATCCAGCCAGTGCGGCAGCGGTTCGTGGCGGACCAGTGTGTCCACCACAAAGGCCACCTTTTGGAACGTATAAAAAGAAATGCCGACGGGGATCACCAGGTTGCGCAGCGCCCCCACCTCCAGGCCCAGAATCCCGTTCACCGCAAAATTGGCATACTTGTAGTAAATCAGCGGCAACAACTGCAGCGGGATCAGGACGTAAAGCCAGCGCTGCCGCCCGCCGGGCTCCTGTTTCAAGATCCACTGCAGGCCGAGATACGACCCAATCGCCACCGCCAAAAAAATGAGGAACGTCACCGGGCTGACGCATAGCAGCAGGAACAGTCCCAGACCCAGGAGGGCCAGCTTGTCAAACCGGTCGCCCCTAAAACCCGGCCGGCCGCGCAGGAGGAACCGAACCGAAGCGATGGCGCCCAGGCCCAACAGGAGCAACCCCCAAAATCGCGCTTCGGCAAAATTCATTTTGCCAGCATCCTACGTTTAACCCGCTTGGCGGGGCAAGGGAAATTCCCGCCGCCGATCGGGGTGGGGACAGCTTGTCCCCACCAGGCAATGTCTTTGCCGTTGGCAAAAGTCAACCTGGGAAAACGAAACTCGAAACTCGAAACCCGCCCCCCCCTGTGCCCGGCTTGCGGCAAGCAGAAAGGCCGATCGAACCGCTCACCCCATTCGCACTCTTAAGAAACTGGGGAGCGCGCCCGCCTCGGGCGCAGCGGCGGACGCCCTCGTCCGCCGCCGCGAGCGCGCCAGCGCGAGCAGGCCCCCGTGTTTCTTCCATAAACACAGCCCGCCGGGGCGGGTGTCACTCTTAAAACGACGAATGGCGACAAAAAAGGGGCAAGGTTGATGCGCCCGCCGGTGTTAAGGCTGCCGACAAAGTCCGGAGTGCGCCCGTCCTCGGGCGCAGCAAGGTTGGCCGGCGGGGGATGATGGGCTAATTCCATCCAACTTCCGCGGGACCCGAAAACCCTAAAACCGGAACCCGAAACTCGAAACCCGCCCCCCCTCTGTGCCCGGCTTGCAGGCTGGGGACCCACCCGGCGTGGCGTTTGCTCACGTTCCGACTTTGTCGATAGCCTTGGCAACCGGGGCGCAGCCGCGCCTTGCCCAGGAGCGCCGGTCTCTGACCGGCTTGCCGCCGCGCCGTCAGTCCTTCTGACTGAGCAAGTCCAACTCGTCTAGGACCTGCCGGTCCACCGCCGGATCAAATTTTCGGGCCAGCAGGCAATCGCTGGCTTGCAACTTCGGCAGGTCGGCCAGCGTAAATACCGCCGGGAAGGGCGGCCGCCATTCCACATGCGTCAGCGTCCGCGGCGTCACGCTCGCCGCCACCGGCGAATTCATCAGCAGCGTTTGAAAAAAACACTCGTCGGGGATGAATACGTGCCGGAAAAAACGGACATACTCCGGATGGGCCGTCACATATTCATGGATATACTTCAGGCACGAGCGGTGCAGATACCAGAAGGAGGAGCCGAAGTGCGGGCGCAGCCCGCCGGGCACCCGGCGCTTCCACGGCAACGTCAGATGCTGCCGGCTGGGCGGCCAGCCCAGCGACCGGACCCACCAGGGAAAAGGCAGTTGCCAGTGAAAATCTTCCATCCGCTTGATGGCCCGGCCCTTTTCCCAGCCCGGGATCGGCCACGCCCCCCATTCCATGAACGAACCGCCCGCCGCCCCGGCGAGCCGTTTCCGGAATTGAGCGTCCGATTTGAGGGGGTAATCCTTCTCGGACAGGAAGATGGCGTAATCGCAGGGAAACTCCTGCCGCGCCAGTTCCCGGATGGCGCCGAGGGCGGCGCGAACGATGCCGTCATCCCCCCAACGGCATTTGTATCGCTCCAGCATTTTCACATTGGGCAGCCCCCCCAGCGCCCCGGCGATGCGCTGGAACCCGCTGTCGGCGCTGCGCAAGTTGTAATGGATGAAAAAAAAATGGTCGGGAGCGTACAACCGGCGCACCAGGCGGATCACAGACTCCGTGCGTTCGAACGCCACCAAGATATAAGCGATCCGAATCGGACCCCGCTCCGGACAGCCCTGGTCCGAATGCTTTTCACCGCTCACTCCGGTAATTAAGCCATCGTTTCCCCGCATTCAGGGAGATTATCAGCAGCCGTGGATAAGTCAACGGGTCAAAAAATCACTTGCCAGACCGGACCGCCGCGAAATATGATCAAGCCGTTCGAAAAATCATTGTTTTTTCATTTTGAACGGCGTCGCGTTCATCGCGTCCAAAGTTTGGCTCCGGTTTAATTCAGCTCATGTCACGTCGGAAAATGGCCGTTTATCTGCAATCCGCCCGCATCCGGCGCGGGCCAAATTTTCGCGGGCTGCCGCTCATCCCCAAATCCCTGTGGCCGGCCGCGCCGTACAACCGCTCGATGTTCAATGAGTTTGTGACCTGGATTCACCGGCTCCGGCTCCCGGCGGCGCAGTGGGTGGTGGATGTGGGGGCCAACCACGGGGATTTTTCCCAGGCGGCCACGGTGTTATTTCCGTCCGCCCGGGTGCTGCTGGTGGAACCGCTGCCGCCGCTGCACGCCGAGCTGCAGCGCCGCTGCGCGGATCACCGCCCCCGCTGGCAACTGGCCCCCTGCGCCTTGAGCAACCAAGCCGGCACCGCCACGCTGCATGTGGATCCCGCCGCCGACGACATCGGCAGTCTCGCGGGTTTTTCCGAGGAGTATTTGCAGGCCAACCCGGCGGCCCGGTCCGCGCGGACGTTTTCCTGCCCCGTCCGCACCTTGGATGACCTCTGCGCGGAACAGGGCATCGCCAGGATTGATATGTTAAAAATTGACGTGGAAGGTTTTGAATTTGAGGTGCTGGCAGGCGGGGCCAAAATGCTGGCGGCCGTCGAGGCCGTCATCGTTGAGGTCTCGCTGATCCGCCGGCCCGGCGACGCGGACGTGCTGGAACGGATGCTGCGGCTGTTGCGCGAAGCGGGGCTCCGGCTGGTCGAACTGCTGCCCTCCTACTGCGCGGACGACCGGCCCTGGCTGCCGCTGGAGTTTAACCTGCTCGCCCGGCGGGGGTGACCGGCGGTTGAATTTGAATGAGCATCAAACGGCAGACTGTGTGGAGCTTGGTGCCGCTGCTGGTGACGGTGGGGGTGGCGATGTACACCATGCCCAAGTTTTACCTGTATCTGGATGACAAGATGTATGCGATCTGGGGTTATATCACCACTTTCAACGGGATGTTCGGTTTTGCGGACCTGGGCCTGGGGGTGGCGGTGGGGCGTTACATCAGTGTGGCGCTGGGGAAAAACGATCAGGCTGCGGTGCGGGGCTATTGGGGCACCGGGAATCTGATCCTGCTGCCGTTTCTGTTCGTGGTCACGCTGGCGTTTATCGGGGTGGGGGTCTGGGTGGGGCCGAAATATTTTAATGTGGCGGCCGCCGACATCGGCCTGCTGCGGGCGTGTTTTGTGGCGGGCGGCTTCAGCCTGTTCTTGGGTTACTACGGCACCTACTGGCTGATTCTGTCGCAGGCCCATCTCGACTTCAAATTCATCAGTCTCGTGCGGGTGATCATGACCTTGCTGCAAATCCTGCCGGCGCTGGCCATCGCCCGGTTCACCGGCTCCCCGTTTTGGATGGTGATGTGGGGCGTCCTGATCAGCCTGCTGCAACTGGCGGTCTTTGTCTGGCATGGCCGGCGCCATTATCATCTGGGCCTAAACCTCAAATCCGCCAGCCGGGCTTGCGCCCGGGAAATGGCCGCCTACACTGGCAAGATGTTCGCCGGACTCTTGGCCGGCAACTTCTTTGGGAACATGGACCGGACCACCCTGGCCAACCGTGCGTTTGCCCCGGCGGCGGAATACAATCACTATTTTTTGGCCGGAAGTATCGCGCAACGCCTGCAGGGGCTGAGCGTCTCCGCCATGGGCCCGGTGCTCTTCAACAGCAGCCGCGTGGCGGACCGGAGCCGCCCCGCGGCCGCCGTGATTTACAATGAAACCTTTGCCTTCATCTTTGAGTGGTATTTGCTGGCGGCCCTCTGGCTGGGTTTGTGGCATCCGGTGCTGCTCCGCTTGTGGTTCACCCATACCATGGGCGCGGAGAAGGGGCTGGCCACAGCCGGGTTTGTCGGCCCGCTTCTCGTCCCCTTGGTGGCCGCCGGCTGCCTGACCGCCATCAGCAATGTTTCCAATTCGCAACTGGCCGCGCTCAACCGGTTGGGGACCACGGTCTGGTTCAACATCGCCGCCGGACTGCTGACCATCGCCGGGGTCTGGACGGGCTGGCGCCTGGCGGGCGTGACGGGCGCCGCCTACGGTTACCTGGGCAGCCGGGCCGCCTGCGTGGCGCAGGATGTCTACACCAGCCGGCTCCTCTCGGCCGGCGGCTGGCTGGATCGCCGCACGTGGCTGAAGATCGGCGGGCAGGGGCTGGTCGCCGTCGTCCTCGGGCTGGTTTATTATGTGGTTCCGCGCGTTTCTTACTGGCTGTTGCTTCCGGCGGCCTTGCACGGCGGGCTGGTGGCCGCGTGGCTGCTGCGGCGCCAGTTGCGCCAATTGCCGGCCCGTTTCCCCTTTCTTGGCCGGTTTTTTACCCCAGCGTCTCTGTAAAACCATGAGCCTCCAATTGTTCCGCCGCGCCGATCTCACCACGGGTCAAATTGCCGATCTGGACGCCGCCATGGCCGGTTATTACCAGCAACCGCCCACCAGTTACTACCAGATGGCCGACCAGGCGGCCGACCTCTACTACCCGGCGGCGCAGCCCTTCCATTGCGACCTGGTCGGACGCGTGTTTCCGGGGGCGACGGTGCTGGAGGCCGGTTGCGGCACCGCGCATTTGTGCCCCCAAGTCGAGCGGCGGGGCGGCGCCTACACCGGACAGGACCACGGCGAACGTTTGTTGGCGGACAACCGCCGCCGGTTTCCCAATGCCCGCTTTTTGCCGCTGGGCGCGCCCCTGGCCGGACCGTACGACCTCGTCGCCAGCCTGTACACCATCGAACACATCGCTGATCCGCCGGCGTACTTGGAATTTCTGTGGCAACAATGCCGCCCCGGCGGTTTGATCGGCATCATTTGTCCAGAATTCATTGACAGCCCGGGCTTTGCGCCGAGCCTCTATTTTGGGAAAACCCCGCGCCGGCTGCGGGAAAAGTTGAAGACCTTCAGTGGGGGGGATCTGGCCGGCCATTTACTGGATTGGAAAATCCGGGCGCCACGGTGGAAACGCCGGGCCCGGGCCGCCGCCCCCGGCGCCTTTTGGATCAACCTTCGGCCGAGCGAACTTCATGGGGCCACCCATGGCATTGACACCGATGCCGTCCATATGACGCGGTTGCAGGATTTGGTCTGGTTTTTCCAACAGAAAAATGCCCGGATCGTGCAAACTTCGACCGCGATGTCGGGCGTAACGGAGGAAATTCGGCGGTTTAATTGTTACGTATTGGTGGAAAAACCCGTGACCCGGCCCTGACCGGGTTCGCAGCGCCTTTCAAACCGGATGGTTTTCGCCTTGGCCGGGGATGTCGGCGCTGCCGGCCAGGGACACAATTTGTCGGGCGGCGGCGGCAGGCACGGTGAGACGTCCCGCATGGTCACGGATCATCTGTCGCAACCGGTCGTCCCATTGCCGGGTCAGCGGGGTGTCCATGTAGCCGGGGGACACGCTGAATATTTTCACCCCCCGGCCGGCATACTCCGCCGCCAGCGCCAGGGTGAATCCCCGGAGGGCATGCTTGGCCGTCACATAGGCGGCAAAACCCTTGGGCGGGGCCCCTTCAATGGCGGCGCTCAAGATGGTGATGATCGTTCCGGTCTTTTTCTTAAGCATGAGCCGGAGGAGCGGTTGCGAACATTCCCAAGCCCCCTTGACCGCCACCCGCTGGTTGTTTTCAAAATCCTGCCAGGTCAGTTGATGCATGGGTTTGGGGGCAAACGGGGCGCAGGCATTGTGAATCAACGTGAGTTGATCGGCCGCGAGTATTTCCGGCCGGGTCCAAATCGAGGGGTCCGCCGTGGTGACATCCTGTTTCCAGGCCAGACCGGCCAGGCCGGCCGCCTTGAATTCCGCCCTGAATGCTTCGGCGGCCGCCTCGTCCCCGGCATACAAGGCCACCACCAAAGCACCGGCGTGCGCGAACGCCAGGGCGGTTTCGCGGCCCAGCCCTTTGGTCCCGCCCGTGATGACGACCGTGTGTTTCATGAGTCCTCCTTGACCATCACTTGGATGCGCCCCCGCGCCGCCAGATGCTGGCGCGTCAGGTTAAACAGGGTGGCATTCATTACGATGATGTTTTTGGCGTCCATCTTTTGGCTGACCTCGGTTTCCAGACGGATGCGGTCGCCCAGATAAGAAGGCTGGGAAAAACGCAGATCCACCGCCAGCAACAAGCTGAGGCGTCCGGGGAACCAGGTGCCCACAAAATGCGAGATGAAGCCGTTTAACAAGGAACCGTGCATGACGCGGCCTTCAAATCCACGCGCTTTGGCGTAAGCCTCGTCCACATGAATGGGGCTGTAATCCTGAAAGGCCTCCAGAAAGCGCTCATAGATGGCCGGGGTGATGGAGTAATCAAAGGTTTCTTTCTGCCCTTCGGTGATTTGATCGTAATGGAACGTGCGCACGGTTGGTTGATTTTCATTCATGATGAAGGGTCAGCGCAAAGTTTGAAATATCTCCTGGATTTGCGGCAGCGTATTTGCAAAAAACATCAGGCTGGCCGCGCAGTACATAAAGGTCAGCCCCACTGCGGCGGCGTGGATCCACCGGTTTTCGTTGTAGGCCTTGAAACCCTCGCGCCCCAGCCGTTGTTTCAGCCCGAGCGTGTAATAATGATTGATCACCAGGCCCAGCGCATGGACCAGCCCAAAGACGGCGTAATTCCAACCGACCCCGTGCCAGATGCCGATGAGCAGGAAGACCACGATGATGGTCGCGGCAATGGCCTCATTGACCCGGGCCGGGCCCATCACCCGCACCAAAAATTTGGACAGCGGCGCGAACACAATGTCCCGCATCCATTGGGACAAAGTGATGTGCCAGCGGTTCCAGAAATCCTTGATGTTGCGCGCCGCGAAGGGATTGTCAAAATTCTCCGGCACCGGAACACCGATCAAGCCCGCCGCCCCGATGGCCATGTCGCAGAACCCGGAGAAATTGCAATAGAGATGGAGATAATAAAAGGTCATCGCCACCGGCAGATCCACCCAATGATGGGGGTGGCTGTTGTGCATCAACCCCTGATAAGCAAGCTGATCGCACAGGCCGCTCAAAAACAGGTATTTCACCAGGCCGGCCAGCACGCGCAGGGCGGCGCGGCCCGCCGGCACGTCCCAGGGGGTGGCTGCAAACCCCCGGCGGAAATTGGCGTACGTATTGATGGGGCCGACGGACATGGTCGGCAAAAAGAAGGCGAAATTGAGATATTCCCATAAGCCGGGTGGTTTGACGGAGCCGTTGCGAATTTCCAGCACCAGCCGGCTGCAACGGAACGACAGATAGGAAATGCCGATTAAATTGGGAACACCATGCCACGGCCTGCCCGCCGCCCGTCCCACCCACACAAAGGCCTCGTTGGGAACGTAGCGAACGACCAGCAAAACCGCAATGGGCGTGAAAAAGGCCAGCCAGGGCAGGCGGCCCTTGGCTTGGGAAAACATGCGCAACATGACATATTGAAAAAAAACGACCAGCAGGTAGAGGATGAATTTTGAACGATAATCGCCCTGTTGGTGATTGTAGAACAGGAAGACAAACACCCCGGCCAGATTCCACAGGCCGAAGAGGATTTCACGCGGCACCCCTTTCGACCAGCGCAAGATCAGCCGGCCGGCAAAAACGTAGCCCAGCAGCCCCAGCACCAAACATGAAAGCGAAAAATCCACTTTAAAAACCCTGATAAACGATGGAGGTATCTAGGAAGCCCGGCGGGGATGCGGCCACCAACAACAAAATTGCCAGGGATAACACGATTAACAGCAGGTAAACGACCGGTTCAATGCAATGCGCAGCTTTCATAATACTGGATCAATCCCGGAGCGATCAACCGGGTGAAATATCGCTGCCCGTTTTCATTCAAGTGCCCGGGATCGGCATAAAGCAGCTTCACTTCCCCTTCCGAGAGTCCGGCAAACAGCCGTCCGGCCGGAATCCCCATCATGGCCATGTCCGTTTGGCACAGCCCGGGCCAGTCGCGGGCTTCCACCATCACCGGCGAGCTTCGTTCGGTGAATTCCGGCAGATGCAACAGCACCAAATGGCAGCCCTGCCTTTGGGCCAGCCGGGCAAATTGCCGGGCGAAGAAAATCTGCCAGTCCGGCAGCGGCCGGTTGGAAAATACATACGAACTATTGGTTCCGGGTTGGTACATCCGAAAATCCGCCGATGTCGTCCCGGTTTGGGGAACAAACACGACAAAGTTCGTGTTAGCCATAAAGTCCGGGTCAAAACCAAGATGGGCGCTTACGCTGCCCAGTCTGGTTTCAGGATTGACGGCCAGGTTTCGGGTTTCAGCAAAAGTGGGGATGGGACGGTTCGGATCCTCAGGCAGTCCCGGGATAACCCAATTCAGCAGGTTCCTGGGCATTCCGATCACCGCGGCAAAATAATAAACGCTTTGTTGACGGAGCGGCAAACCGGCCAGCAGCCCGCCATCATCCCCATAACGAAACCAGTGTGGGGCCGTGTCGTTTGGTTCGTCGGCTTTTGGACTCGAACTTTCGTCATAGAAAACCAGGGTTTTCACCCGCCGGTGGGCCAGCAATTCTTTGGCGGCGAAATAAAGTTCGTCATAGCCGCCGCCCAGCCAGGAGACGGAGCGAACCACGGTTTTACGGCCAAGCCGCTCGTCCAATTGTTGCTGCACATAAGGCGTGTCAATCCCCAAAGTCATGTGGGATGAGCCGATGAAGGCAATGTCAATGTCGTTGGTTTCCTCAAAAATCGTTTTTTGGATCCACGGATAGTTTTCCCATCGGATGCTCTCGGCGGAATAAGTCTGAGCCTGCCGTGAAAAGGAGGTTTTGGCGGTCAGCCAGGGGGCGGCCAGTAGCAGCAGCAACAACATCGTAAAGGCCGCCGCCTGCCTGGGGGAGTCGAACGCCGGTCGCATCAGGGCTCCTGTTTCCGTTTGAGAATCAGCTCGGCAAATTCACCCACATTTTTGGTGTTCTCCACCTCGCCCACCCGGAACCGCACCCCAAATGCCTTTTCCACCGCCACCATCAGGGAGATATGCGTCAGCGAATCCCATTCGGGCACGTCCTGGGCGCTGATCGCGGGCGTCAGCACCACCGGCTCCAGAAATACTCCGTCAAAGATGGTTTGCAGTTGGGCGATCACTTCAGCTTGGTTCATAGGCATGGCGGGTGATTTTTATCTGGGTTGGAACCGGCTGGAAGGCGGCCAGCTTCAGTTCATATTCGCGTCTGGTTTCAGTTTCGGCGGTCAAAGCAAAGCCCATGCGACCGTAAAAGTCACGCACCATCTCGTTCTTGGCGGTGGGGAGATAGACCCCCTCCAGCCGCTGGCAGCACCGCCCCCGGGCCAGCCGGGCCAGTTCACCGAGCACCGCCTCCTCCACCTGCCGTTTCAGCACCCGGCAGCTCATCAGCCAGGTGTCAATCTTCAGGGTGTCCCCGGCTTTTTCGCCGATGACGATGGCAATCAGGCCGTGGTCCCCAAAGCGGTCTTTCAGCCGCATTGAGTAGCCGATGAAACTCGGATCGTTCATCACCGCCAGCACCTCCGCCTCGCTGCGGCGGCGGGTCGTCAAATTGAACTGGTTGCTCTTGTTGATGAGCTGCGACAGGCGCGGCGCATCCACAGCGGTGAATTCGCTGAACGTCCCCTCCATCGCCAGCGATTCCAGATACGCCCCCATGTCCGTGACCGTGGTTTCCAGTGCCTTGCGCCCGGCTTCGGCCCGGTACTGGTCCGTCCGCTCCGCATCTTCGGCGGTGATGTTGCCCGGCTCAAACAACCGGCAGTCCTGCAACTGGCCGACGTATTCCGCCGGGTCGGGCCCCAGCAGGATCGTCGTCACTTCCGGCGCAAACTGGCGGACAATCTCGATCTCCGCCGGGTTGTCATCCACAAACACGAAACTGTCCAGCCCCAGGTTCAATTCCGCGGCCATGCGCCGGAGGTTCTCGGACTTGGGCTCCCAGTTGGCCTTGAAGCTGACGATGTCCGACAGGCGCAGCACCATTTCCGGATGTTTCTCAAAAGGTTCCACCGCCGTGACGTGATCGTTTTTGCTGCACACCGCCAGCAGCACCCCGCGTTGTTTGAGCGAGGCGATGTATTTTTGAAACGCCTTGAACGCCTCGCCGCGCGGTGAAGTGTCGCCCAGCTCGATGCCTTCCAGACCGTCATCCGCCACCACACCGCCCCACAGGGTGTTGTCCAAGTCCAGCACCAACACCTTCTTGGGCGCGCGTTTGAGCCCGGCGATCAGATGTGCCACCTCGCGCGCCAGTTCAAACAGCAGCGCGGGCGAGCCGGGCTGTTTGGTCTCAAACCAGCCCCGCGGATCGGCCGCGTGCAATCCCCCGATGCGCCCGGCCAGAAAGGCCACATCACAAATCCGCACACAAGCGGGGGCGTTGAGACCCATTTCCAGGTTCACCCACTGTCGAAACGTCCCGTCCGCCCCCAGCGTGCGGGCGCGGTACGCGCCCAGGTCGTGGCGCGCCGGCAGCCTGAAATTGGTCAGGAGGATTTCCGCTCCCGTCCGGGCGTTGACGGTGCGGGCCAGTTCCTGCACAGCGGCCGCCGTCTGCGCGGCCTCGGCCTGTTGCACCGCCCGGGGATCGGCCAGCCGGCCGGAATATTTACAGCGGCTTTCCGCCGGCAGCAGCAGCACCACCTGTGGGCCGAACGCGTACAGGCCGCCGCCCTCATCCATGATCTCCGCCACATAATTATCATAGTCGCCCAGCCACACCTCCACCGGGGTGCCCTGCATGGCGCACAAATGTTCCACCAGTTCGTGCAACGGATACAGGCTGTATCCGCCCAAGATGGCCAGTTTCAGGGGCGGACCGGGCGGGACGGGCGGGGAGAGTTTGCGGGCCTCCGCTTTTTTCCGCCAGGACGAGAGCAGAAACAGCTCCTCAAAGTCCCGCGCCTGCCCGGTCAGGGCCGTCAATTGCGGCCAGAACTCCGGACGACCGTTCAACAGCAAGGATTTGAGGTTGGCAAGGTCCATGGATTATCCCGAAATAGTTTCTTCCCTGAACGCAGCCCGCCAAGGCGGATGAAGGATTTTAACCGTCAAATCGTCTAATGTTCGCATGTCCGAGTTTTCGTTCCCGGCAGATAATGTCCACAGCGGAAGGCGGGTTGCCAGCCGAAAAATCAGTTTTTTTTCGACACCGGGGGCGCCCGCCTGACCTGCACCTTATACGCATCTATCGGTTTCAATTGCTACCGCGGGGACGGACCGGCTGCTTTGTAGCGGCGGGCCTGTCCGCCATAGCCTTGGCGACGGCGGACGTCCCGCCTGCCGTAGCTGGCGGCATCCTGCCGCCTGGTCCAACGCACGGTTTCGACCGGGCTCGCAAATAATTCAACCTTCCCGGGCAGCGCCGGGGGATTGGGGTGGGGACGGCTCGTCCCCACATTCCGCCACCGCCCCCGAACCGCCCGGCCAGAGGTAGGGACGGCGCGCTGCGCCGTCCCCGCGGGCGGCCCGAATGGGGTGAGTCGTCCGTCGGCCCGTGGTACGGTCCCGTCGCCTGACGCGTCGCTCAAGGCTACCGACAAAGTCCGGAGAGCGCCCGTCCTCGGGCGCAGCAAGGTTGGCCGGCGGG